>JAEEGL011772177.1_pt1 | contig 96814 bp, 90 predicted proteins | sample 9134231 | NCBI WGS metagenome assembly JAEEGL01 (sample SAMN16246548, study PRJNA631951) | gut metagenome | biome: gut microbiome; feature: rumen; material: fiber-attached | host: Bos | place: Iran: Karaj | collected 2018-10 | reverse complement strand
TTTTTTATCAAAGTAATATTTTTCATAAGCTGCGACATGCTGTTCATCGCTATCCCAATCTATCATAATACCCGCATCGCCGACCACTTCCGGCAGCGAAGAATTGTTGGAAGTAATGACCGCCGTGCCGCAAGCCATAGCTTCCAGTGGCGGCATACCGAAACCTTCATATTGGCTGGTATAAACAAACCACTCGGCGTTGGAATACAAAGCATTCATGTCTTCGTCATCAACATAGCCGGCACGAATGATTTTATCTTTATATTTCTTGAATTCAGGCAATTCCTTTTCAAATTTTTCAATAAATCCTTCATAAGCACTACCGCCAAGCACAAATACCAAATCATCAACTTTATTTTTTTCAATAAATAAAATAAATGTTTTAATAGCACGAATCAGATTTTTGCGCGGTTCAAGCGAACATAGCGAAAACAGGTATTTTTTATCTGTCGGAATGTTGTATTTCTTTCTGATTTCCGCCGTCAAATTTTTATTCGGTTGATACGGCTGATTGGTTGAAAGTGGAATAGTGGTAATTTTATCGGCATCAAGCTCAGGGCAGAATTTCAAAAAATCCTTTTTTGTATATTCAGAGTTGGAAAAATAATAACCTTCTGAACTCAGTGTTTCAAACATTTCTCCAAACCATCCAGACAAACCTTTATAATATAATGGTAAAACAAGTGGAATACAATCATGTAATAGTGTAAAACAATTAATTCCTGTTTTTCTTATATCATCATGAATTTTGAGACATGGTGAAAAAACAACATCTATTTGTTTTATATCACCATTGAAAAGTTCAATATTGTTAATGCTCAGTTTAGTATATTCTATAAATTTTAAAGTTTTTTCAGGATTATCAGAATACAGATAAATTTCAATATTTGGTTTTATGCTCAATTGTTTCAGTAAATTATAGGCCGTCCAATAAATACCGGTTCTGCTAGAAGTATTAAAATCAAACTGATTCAAAATACTGGCTTCATATAACACTTTAATTTTTTTCTCAACTGTTTGTTTTTTCATGATTTGTCTTTCTTACTGTATTTATAATATTTTGGGTTACGATTTTAGCTGTTTTTTGCCAATCAAATTCTTTGGCACGTGCTAAACCTTTGGTTTTAAGCATTTGCCGTAAACTTTCATCGTTATAAATCTTGTTCAGCAACATTGCCGTTTCATTTTTATCTTTGCCGCTGATATATAACACCGCATCACCACCAACTTCCGGCAACGAAGTGTTGTTGCACGTTATGACAGGAGTGCCACACTGCATGGCTTCCAAAACCGGCAGGCCGAAACCTTCATACAAACTCGGATAAACAAAGGCAGTGGCACCACTGTATAATGGCGCTAAGTCTTCATTATCGGCAAAGCCGGTCTGCACAATTTTATCTTTATATTTTTCTAATCCTTTTACCTGTTCGGCAACATCAACATATCCTTTGCGCACCGGTCCGACCAAAACCAAAGATATATCTTCGGAGTTTGTATCACTCAGAAATGAGACAAATGCCTGTAATAAATGCACCAAATTTTTACGTGTTGTAATTTCGGAAACCGCTAAAAAATATTTTGGTGTTTTTATACCGTATTTCTCTTTAACGGGTGCAATTTTCTTAGCATCTTCAATAGGTTTAAATTTTTCATTATCAGCACCCAAATAAATCTTGTATATCGGAATATTTGCTGCTTTCGGCTTAAATTTGATTAAATCCTTTTTTGTATATTCCGAAACACAAAAATAAGCATCCGGATGACTGCGTTTAATCCAATCAATAAATTTTTTGACAAACTTCGGATCACATCCGTCAGGATAGGCCATCGGAATTAAATCGTGCACCACCATAAATGTTTTCAGTCCGCTTTCATACACTACCGGCGAAATCGGACTGAACATAGAGATATACGCATCATATTGCTTTAAAATACTGCCATATTTCCAAAAATAAACTTTGCTGAACAGTTTTGTGCGTAATTGCTGATATTTGCCCTGATTTTTGGTTGTCGCTTTTAACTTCGGCATATAAACAATTTTATCGGCAAATTGTTCAGATAATCCCTTAACTTTCAGATAGTTATTAAAATCACCGCGCTTACTGGTAATAATCGGATAAACATCTAATTCTTTATTTTCGGATAACAGTCGTAATAAAACATCGCAAACGCGCACAATTCCGGTGCCTTTCAGGCCATCAGTGCTCAATTGTTCTACATCAAACAGCAACCTGATTTTTTGCATTACTTACTATTCCATTTTTCCAAAATCCATGAAGAAGAATTGGCTTTATTGGCTCCACCGATGCCAAAAGCCAAATCAACATGACATTCTTGGCAAACCGGTCCTTCCGGAATATTATCTTTGCCTCTGTCTCCGCCGTTAGCAAATACCAAATGTGCGCTCGGATATTTTGCTCTGGCTTTTCTAATACCGTCAGAAGCTGAATTGTCTGAATCGTCAAATTCCAGCACATCTATTACACCTTTTAAGTTTTCCAAAATCGCTTTGCGTGTTTTCATAGAATGAAAATTTTTACCTTTTTTACGGCACAACCAATCATCTGAATTTGCCAAAACAATAACGCCGTCAGAAGCCGCGGCTGATGCTTTTATCATCTCAATATGTCCCTCATGAATGGGATCAAATCCGCCAGATACAATGTAATATGTTGTCATTGAACTTATCCTTTGTTAAAGGTTTCTTATTTATTAAAAGTAGTATGAATTGCTTATAACATATTAAAAATATAAGTCAATGTAAAATTTATACATAAGCAATATCTATTAAAATAAAAAACCGAGCGATTAAGCTCGGCAGAATTTAATAAATTTACACTAAAAATTTTATTTCAAATTAGATGTGCAATGTGGACATTTGGTTGCTTCAATAGCCACATCTTCACAGCAAAACGGACATTTTTTGGTGGTTGGCGCCGCATTTGCCGCAGCGTCTTCTTCCTCTTTCAACATTTTAGCTTGCAAAGTATTTACAGCCTTAATTAAAATGAACACGGCAAACGCCACAATAATAAAGCTGATAACGGTGTTAATAAAAGCGCCGTATTTAATGGTAACGCCCTCGGTTAATTCAATTGCCAAGTCCGAAAAATCAACCTTACCCAAAGCCCAACCAATCGGAGGCATGATTACATCTTCTACAAGCGAAGTTACGATTTTGCCGAAAGCTGCACCGATAATGATACCGACAGCCATATCCATCACATTGCCGCGCATGGCAAATTTTTTAAATTCATTAAAAAAGTTTTTCATAATTTTAATTCCTTTCTTATTTATAAATTGGGAAATCGCGGCAAAGTGCCACAATTTTTTGTTTGGTTACGGCAATCACCTCGTCGGCATTGCCTTGAGCCAATGCATCAACCACATCACCGATGTAATTGCCAATAAGCTCAAATTCTTTTTCTTTAAATCCGCGAGTGGTGCCGGCCGGTGTCCCCAATCGCACACCGGAAGTTATTGTCGGCGGCTGAGGGTCAAACGGAATGGCGTTTTTGTTGCAGGTTATATTGGCTTTTTCAAGTGCCGTAGTCACTATATTACCGGTTAAACCTTTAGGACGCAAATCTACCAATACCAAATGTGTATCCGTTCCTCCGGAAACCAGTGCCAAACCACGTTGCAGTAAGGTTTCGCCGAGTGTTTTGGCATTTTTAATCACCTGCACGGCATATTGCTTGAATTCAGGTGTTAAATCTTCGGCAAAACATACAGCCTTTCCGGCAATTACATGTTCAAGCGGCCCGCCCTGAGTGCCCGGAAATACAGCAGAATTGATTTTTTTATAAAGCTCCGCATTGTTGGTTAAAATCATACCGCCACGAGGACCGCGCAGAGTTTTGTGTGTTGTAGTAGTAACCACATCGGCCCATTGAAGCGGATTGGGGTGCACACCGCCGGCAACTAAACCGGCAAAGTGAGCCATGTCAACCATTAAATAAGCCCCTACTTTATCGGCAATGGTGCGGAAACGGGCAAAATCAATTTGCCGCGGATAAGCTGAACCGCCGGCCACAATGATTTTCGGTTTATTTTCAAGAGCCAATGCTTCGGCGGCATCATAATCAATTAAACCGGAATCCTTACAAACGCCATATTGAGCAGCCTTAAACATTTTACCGGAAAGAGAAACGCGCGAACCGTGTGTTAAGTGTCCGCCGGCATCTAGGCTCATGCCCATCAGGGTGTCTCCCGGTTGCATTAAAGCCACATAAACCGCCATATTCGCTTGGCTGCCGGAATGAGGTTGGACATTGACATATTCGGCCCCAAACAGTTTTTTTGCCCGTTCTTGCGCCAAAACTTCTATTTCATCAATAAATTCACAGCCGCAATAGTAGCGGTGTGCAGGATAACCCTCGGCATATTTGTTAGTCAAAATAGAACCTTGTGCTTCCATTACGGCGCGTGAAACAATATTTTCCGAGGCAATCAGTTCCACCTGCTCTTGTTGGCGGCGCAATTCTTTTTGAATAATATCATAGATGGCGCGGTCTTCAGTTTGTAAATTTTGTTCAAAATCCATCTGTTTTTACTCCGTTATATCAAGTTTATCCAATCGGCGTTGGTGTCTTTCTCCTTCATACGACGATTGCAAAAAAGTATCAATATATTTAATAACGTCATCAACAGCCATTGTGCGGCCGCCGAAAACCAAAATGTTGGCATTATTGTGTTGTTTGGCAAGCCGAGCCACATCTTGGCTGTAAATCAATGCGGCGCGAATACCTTTATAGCGGTTGGCGGCAATTGAAATACCGATGCCGGTGCCACAGATTAAGATGCCCAAATCGGCCTGCCCGCCTAAAATGGTTCGCACCATTTTACGGGCAATATCGGGATAATCTACCGATTCGGTTGTATAAGTGCCCAAATCAGCAAAATTTTGTGACATATAATGTTTTTTTAAGGCTTCTTTGAGTTCAAAACCGCCGTGATCGGCCGCAATTGCAATTTTCATAATATCCTCCGTTGCTTTACAAGCTATATAATAAATAAGTAAATTTCATGAAAAAAATAAGTGTTTTGCACAAGATTGCAAAAAAAATGCAAAAAAATAAAAAAATATGTTGACGTTTATAAAAAAATTTGTATATATGGTTTTTGTTGAGTGAGATTGGTTCGCGAAATGGCCGGTTGGCAGAATGGCTCATGCAGAGGATTGCAAATCCTTCTATATCGGTTCAATTCCGGTACCGGCCTCCAAGTTTTATTCCGACTTAGCTCAGCGGTAGAGCAATCGGCTGTTAACCGATTGGTCGTTGGTTCGAATCCGACAGTCGGAGCCAAAAATAGAACAAAGCCTTGTTTTTACGAGGCTTTTTCTTTTATGAAAATCGCAAAAATCAAAACTGCTAATAAAAGCTGCTAATAAATTCCCAAAATATGCACCTTGAAAAAAAGGAACATATTTTATGCTTTATAACCGTGGCTATTCCTATTACGTGGTCGAAAACGTGCCCACTAAACTCATTCCTATTGTCGGAAAAAAACAAATATGGGTTTCTTTGCATACCAAGCAAAAAGATGTTGCCATTATCAAATCTGCGGTGGTATTATCGGACATCAAAAGATTCTTTATGATGGGAAAACAAAAAATGGCTGTATTTAATGATGAAACAGATGACGCGCCTCGATTAAAGGTATATTATGAGCTATTGAACACACCCCAAGGCAATGCTGATTATACCGATGACGATATAGAGATGTATGCACTCGATTTCTGCATTAATAAAGCCCTTAACGAGTTTCCGCAGTTAGAATGTGATATGCAGACACTTAACTACTTCCAATATCTGCTTAACGAAAACATCACGGCATACAAATTTAGCGATTTTAGTGCTGTTAAAGACGCTGTAGACGCATATATTGAAACGCACAAACTGAAAAAGCCAACCGAAAGCTGTTATCCAAAATTTTTGAAAGCATTTATGCTCGGTTACTTGCAATATCTACAACTTGCGGTTAAACGCACAAAAAATATCGAGCTGAAACGACCAAGAAAGCTTATAACAGAACCACCGCAAACCGAGCAAGTCATTCAACAAATGCAACCTTTGAACATTGCAAGCACAAAGTCAAATATAACATTGGTTGAACTGGCAGAAAAATTTAATAACGCAATGTCAAGAGCTAATGTCGCTAAGGAACATAAAGAAAAAATTTTGCAACGGTTAACTATTTGGGATAACTTATTGCAACATAAAACCATCGGGACTATTACCACCGAGGATATTCAAAAACTTGTGCCAGACCTAAAATATTTGCCCTATCGATTAAGTAAAAACGATATTAAAGGTAGCTTATTGACCGTGATTGAAAAAAATCGCAACAATCCAACCCATAAAGGTTTTTCGTTTGATACGCAAGTTGATTATATTAAGGTTTTAAAAAGTGCGTTAAAATGGGCGGTTACACATAAATACGTTGCAGAAAATGCTGTCGATGCTGTAGATGTCCCAGCTCCCCCGAAAGACAAACCACAAAGCAAATATCTTTCATATACACCAGAAGAACTTAATAAGATTATTAACAGCGACTTATTTCAAACTAAATGGGGAAATCATACCAAAAACGGAATTTTGCGGTGGTTGATTTTGCTGGGAATGTTCACGGGTGCAAGGCTTAATGAACTATGTCAGTTGCGAATATCGGATATAAGGGAAGAAAATGGCATACACTATATAAGCATTAATACCGAAGATGGCAAAACCGTTAAAACTGCCGCTGGATGTCGTAAAATCCCTATTCATAACGAATTAATTAAGCTCGGTTTCTTGCAATATGTTGACACCATTCGTAAGGAAAAGGACAAACATCTATTTCAGGGATTGACTGCCAATAAGCGTATGAGTGAACAACCAACAAAATGGTATGCTCGATTTTTAGATAGAATCGGCATTACGCAAAAAGGAAAAGTTTTTCATTCGTATAGGCATACTGTAAGGGAAATAACTCGTAACAATAATATAAGAAAAGATATTATTGAGCGAATCTGCGGTTGGGAAGATGGCGATAAAGGGCTTTCTAACCATTACGGCGACATTTCTCTCGAACTGCTTTATACAGAGTTTAATGACAAGCTACGGTATGACGGTCTTGATTTATCACACCTCTACGTCGACCAAGAAAAAAGGGCTTAATCAAGCCCATTTTTCAAGTATTTCAGCATATATTTAACTCGCTGTTTATCCGAGGATATAGTCAACATTTTTTGCATAGGTTTGAAACGTTGCCTTTTAACTCTTAGCTGCTTTTTTTCTTCCTTGGTTACATCTTTCTTGTTAGGATTGCAAAACAGCATTTGCGTGCGTTTCACATCGTTTTTATTAAAGAACAATATTGCCTGAGCCTTTTTACCATCACGACCAGCTCGACCTGTTTCTTGGTAATACATCTCAATACTGCTCGGCACGTCATAATGTATTACAGCTCGCACATCTGGCTTATCAATACCCATACCGAAGGCGTTGGTTGCCACAATAAAGCACGGTTCAGTGTAAAACTTGTTAAGGACTTCATTATGCTTTTTACTTTCGGAATGATACATAAGAGAATCTATACCATTTTGGGCAAGAACATAATGCACAGCCTTCACTTTATCCTTTGTTCCACAGTAAATAAGCACTGTTTTTATCGGCTTGCCTTTTTTGTGGTAAGGTTTCAACATTTGTAAAAGCTGTTTTATTTGCGCATCAGCACCATACCTTTTACAAACCAAAGCATATTCAAGTTCTGGGCGTGATAAATCACCACGAAACAATTTTTCATAACCAATAGTGGTCTTAATATCCTTACACGTTTGTTTATCAGCCGTCGCAGTCAGGCATATTGTTTTAGCTTTAGGGAACATATCAATCAATTTTCCCAACTCCCCATATTCAGGACGAAAATCAGCACCCCAAAAACTAATACAATGAGCTTCATCAACAACTATCGTGCTTACACCAACATTTTTTAAGACCGATTGCATTGTTTTGGATAACACCAGCTCAGGAGATACAAATAAAAACTTATATTTTCCTTGTTTTACCTCTTTTAATCGGGTTTGTTGATTTTTAGCGGTCATTTTAGAGTGGATTGTTACCGATATGTTTTTAATTTTATCATTTAAGGCTCGTGTTTGACCGTCCATCAAAGAAATTGTCGGCATAACCACCACACATAATTTTTTTCGCATTAGACCGATAAGTTGATAAACCAAACTTTTTCCAAAGCCAGTTTTTTCAACAACCAAACAAGAATGATGGTGGTGCATATAGCGGACAATATTTTTTTGTTCCTCAGATTTAAAATTTTTATAACCTAAAAAATGCAAAGCCGAATTAATAGTGAACTTATTTTTTGTATTGTGTTCAAACCAATTTAGCACATATTCGTCAATTTTAAGCCTATCGTTACCATCAACAACCCCTTTTAATGAAACTTCGGACTTTTTATCAATGACAGTATTTTGTGGATTTGTCATTGAAAAGTTAGTGTTAATGTTGCGGTAAAAATCGGAATACTTATGAGAATCCAAAAATCGTAAATGCAAACAGCCACGTTTAGCATGCCTTTTTTTCTTTCGCTTTTTCAACTTTAAAAGATTAATATAATAAAGCTCTTCATAGGTGCGAAACTTACATAAATAGCTCACCACCTTTTCCGGAGTTTTATTAATTTGCTCTACATCAATCAATTTTACTTTATGCGGAATCTTATAAGCCAGTTCATCACACACCCACGATTTTTTAGGCGGTAATAAATCAGAACCAAGATAATACTCATACATTTCTGGCATTTTTTGATTCAGAAAATGAAAAACCGTATCTTTATCGGAACCAAAAACAAAACCGTGAATATGAGGCAACCAACCGAAACGATTATCAAATTTAACTTCCAAGACTAAATGAACAATGGCATCAGATAAACCACGGCAAAACCACTTTTTCACACGCTCCAAAAAAGGCTTAGGATTGTATGACATTAACTCATCTTCGGGCACTGTTATCATTTTGCCTTGTATATACTCATTAATCGTAAAAAACACAGGGGTAGTATCTGAATTGATTAACGGTAAAAAATGGTCGATAAAGCGTTTTTGTAATTCATTAACATAGCGTGGGTTTGCGAGTATGTCAGTATCGTCATCAAGCTTTTTGGCTAGTTCTCGGTAATACTGGCAACTTTGGGCTTTTGCTTGTCGATTTAAGTCGATAATACGCTCATCAATTTCGGACTTCTTACTCTTTTTCATTATCAGCCCCATTTTCATCAACAGCATCATCATTTGAACTTGGTGGGTTACCCACTCCTTGTTCATCATACGGAACAATAACAACAAAAGGTTCAACACCTTTATAGGTATTAGAATGTTCAGTATAATCCCACATTTTTTTGATTACACTCTGACGATTGGCTCCGATAACATCATCATTATTATAGCGCAAAATTACAAAATCACTTTTAACTTTATCTGGAGTATCATTATCGGTAACAGCATCTATTATGGCTTTTTGCGCTTGCGTTAACTTGTAAGTTATCGTATTTTTATTTATCATTTCGGACACACTAGCATCATCTGTTTGATTAGCTGCTTGAGAGGTCGTTTTTTTAGTCTCTTTTGGCTTTCCACGTGCAACGGCTTCAACTCCTTTGGCTTTTAACTCATTCAAGGCTTGTTCTTTTGTTAAACCTTGCTCCAGCATATTTTTAACAGCCATTTTATAAATTTTACGGCGTTCACAAAAACGAGTTTGAAAGCGCTCATCACATAATTCGTCCTTGAAAGCACTATCGAAAGTGGCTTTAAATATGACTTCTATATGGTTAAGTGTTTTATATTCGACCTTATACCTTGTGCATATAGCCTTAATATCGGCATCACTTGCATCCTTAACCACACCATACAACTCAGCCAATCCCTCGTAAAGTTTTTCATTACAAGAGCGCCAGAACGTATGCACAGTATTAAAGCAGTTTATAACTTGTTCAACTTGCGCAATAGCATCAATCTTCGGTTCTGTCACATTGTTAGCTCCCTCATTTGTAATAACTTCGGAAGCGGTGTCATTTTGTTTCATATTTAATTCTGTCATATTATTATTCCTTTTCAAAAGACAGTTAATAAAAAAACTCCACTTCCGAGATAGAAAGCAGAGCTTAAAAACAAAAAAACACCACTTCTTCTCAGAAATGGAGTTGAGGATCATTAAAGCCGATGGACTCCTACGGTCAAACTTAAGACCAATTACAGCTTGTATTATCTAAAAATAATACCTTAAAATGTGATACACTTAATAGACCGTTATTTATCCTTTCCAACTTTAATTATTACAGCATCCCATATAGCATATATTCTCCCAAAAGTCAAGTAAAATGTGGAAAATCGGCTAAATTTACAAATAATTATAAACAGTTCTGCGGGATATGTTGAATTGTTTGGCGATGGTGGTTATGGGGGTGCGGTTATTGACTAAGGTTTTTATTTCTTCGGCTTGTTCGTTGGTTAGTTTATGTTGCCCACCCTTGTATTTACCTTTAAGTTTAGCCAAAGCAATTCCTTCACGTTGACGCTCTAAGATTAAGTTACGTTCAAGCTCTGCCACAGCTCCAAGCATCGTCATCATCATTTTTTGATATGGATCTTGTTTATCGGGGGCAAATATCAAGTTTTCTTTATGAAATACGATTTTAGCACCTTTATTGGTTATTTCTTCGACTAAATTCAGCAAGTCCTTCGTGTTACGAGCAAGTCTGTCCATAGAATGCACATTAACCACGTCACCAGCACGGATATTGAGTAACATCGCTTGAAGTTCGGGACGATTGGTGTTTTTACCACTGATTTTTTCGACATACTCCCTATCGCAAGCAACATTTAATAGTTGGCGCTCGGTATTTTGGTCGGTTGTGGAAACTCTTTTGTAATTAAATATCATATTTTTTGCTCCTAGATGTGAAATTGAAATTTATGACTCGGCTTTACAAGTGTGAAATTAATCAGGGGTTTGATTTAGTTTGCACAGTTTTTTTGGAGTGCATTCTCGGTATAGTCAGATTGCACAGCTCCAAAACGTAAAGCTGTCGGATTAATAATTGAAATTTAGCATCGTCTTTTATATGCGAGATGTCATTAACTTTGATATATGGCAGATGGTCGCTGTCGAATAACTTTAGCTTATTACCTTGCACACCATCAAAAATGCTGTAATGGTCGAGGTTTGCACTTCTTATACGAATTATGACAGCTTTGTTTTGCTCTCGCTGTTGTTGCATATATTCAAGTAGCTTATCAAAAAACAGCTTATTATTATAAAACGGTCGAATAAATGACAGCTCTTGTTTATATACGGCCTTTAGGTAATCTTTCGCAAACTGAATAATTTGCTCTATCCTTGCACCATCAGCACCATATTGAACAACATCATTTAAGGCATCATACTCATAAAGCTGGTTGAGAATAGAGTCATACATCTCTTGTGCTTTGTTGACTGATAATTCAAGCCCAAGCATTCGCACAGCATTGATTACAGCATATACGGAACAGTATCTACTTAATGTGCCCTGTTTGTATGGTTTTATATCACGTGGCATTTTAATACTCCTCGGCTAACAGAATTGTCATTACACGGTTTGTTTGCGTAGGATCATCTGGTTGCGGTGAGTAGAATTCGTCATTAATATCATATAAATCAATTTTCCAAAAAACTTGTGTTCCACGGCTTGACGTTACAGAGCCAAAATCGTGTTCGTGGTATGGGTCGTTATCTTGCGTAAAATCATTAAATGCACGAACCTTTTGCAATACCTCGGCTTGTTCATCTTCGGGTAACGTGCGGAAACCGATTGTCAACAGCAATCTACCACCAGTAAAAGTTTTGCGGAACTGGTCGTTTAATTCAGCGACTTTTTTAATATTTATTTCGTTTTCCATAATATTTTTCCTTTCGTTAGATGTAAAACAAAAAAAGAGCACCGACCTTGCGACCGATGCTCCGTAAGAGTTGCTGGCTGTAATAGTAGTGCTTGACTTATTAACGAGTTCATCAACCACAGCATTACATACCAACCTTTCACACCATCAAACCATAAACAACCTTATCTGCTTTATTACTAGCAGAGCCGAAGTTCACAGCTTTTTCGGTGATTTATAATGAAAGATGATTATTTCGAGTTTTCAACTTTCATTATGTCATATTATAACATAGCACGTAAAAATTGTAAACAGAAATTTTGAATTATATTATGCTATTTCAGATACTTAAATGTAAAATTTGATAATTTTAAGTATATAAATGTATAACATTAAGGAGGCTTAAATGTCAAAAAATTCATTTAAAGAAGCTCTGCAACGGCTTATTAAATTTCTGTCCGTGGAAAAGTTTCGTTGTAAATACTGTGGCAAGCTTGTTTTGACAATCCCAAAGTCGCACCCGAAAGAATGTAAACATTCCCCCAACCATCGCCACGATTTCATCACGGTGCATAGGTAATATAAATATCCTGCAAAAATTACTCATACAATGCGGTCGCAGATATTTTACGACCAGTTGCATATAAATCACGGTATCTGCACTCAAACCCGATTAAAACGTCAGCAAACGCATATTTATAAAAAATGCCCTATATCACTAGGACATAAGGCACTTTTAAATTGATTATCTTAATATCTCTGAGCACCAAAAAATATCTCTGATAATAAAGCATTTTCCAATGCGTTTGCCATTATTACTCGATATCCATCGTAAGACCCAAACAGATAAACATCGGTTCCATCAACAATAAACGATATTGTTAGTGGCTCATCAGTATCAGATTCTAATGTTACAAGAAGATAATTGTAACCTTTCTTTTTATAATTTGCTTTATATTCTGCTGAAATATTTTTTATGTCTGGATTATTTAATAGTAACGCAAGATTTTCTTTAACATTACCATGCGGCTCAACCCCATATACACTCGGAGCATATATTGTCGCATTCAAAACTTTAGAAGGCAATCCCAATGCGTTTATTTTACTAATTTTTTTCGCAACAATTTCAGCTCTTTTTTGAGTGGTTTGTTTCTGTAATTTTTTATTTTCAAGATGAGTTATTTGACTTTGTTTATTATGTATTATATCAAGAATTTCCTTCATCTTTGTATTAGCTTTTGGACACCATATTGGTCTGACAAACCACCAAGACTCATAGAGCTTTAACTTTTTAAGACCAGCTTCGTCTGGTGTAACGGATTCCAATAATTTTTGCACATATTCATATTCGCTCTGTATTGCTAACAGAGTAATCTCATCTGCAGTTTTATCAAGTTCCAAAAGTTTTTGTGCTTTCTTTAATTCTTCAACATAATTTTTACTTTCTGTTGTGGGATTGTTACAATTTTGGAATACTTCAATATCGGTTATAACTTTGTATTTTAACTCTCTAAAAAGACTCCCATCAGCTTTATTTTCAAAAGTAATAACATCGAAAGCAGTAATCGGTTTTCTTCCATCTTGGAAAGATAATCTATTATACCGAGATTGAGATTTATATAAATCATCCATCATATCTTGGCACGATTTATTTTTACTCATTAAAACTTTTAAAGGTGTTATTGTATTTTGATATAGGCTATTGTTAAGCTCCAGAATGTTTGTTTCTGCATTACGTTGTTGTTCGTTTGTGCAAGCCATTAACAATAGCCATAACACCCAAACAAAATTAAAATAAATGTTTTTTTTCATTACATATTCTCAGCGAATTTTTTAAGGATTTTATAAATTTCAGCAGCACTATTCAAACCAGCATGGCTTAAGAATAATACTTGTTCATCCCCATAGTCTTGACCAGCAACAACTGCTCCTGCAACTAATTGGGCAAGTTCCATACAACTTAATTCTGTTGGATCAATAGCTCTTTCATACGCTTTTTCATACGGGTCATAATTATTACTTTCATTATCATCTTCTGGAGTTATTTCTGCTAATGAAATTATAAATTTATATTTTCCAGCACTGAATTGTTGCAGATATGATGTAGTGCCCATTGTAGAGGTTATTAGTTTTGAATATTTGATTGGCAAATTATAATCTGGTATTTTACAATTCGTTTGATAACTTTCAGCAGAAACAGCTCCTTTATCCATATTCATACCAGTATATCCATATTCTGGGACCAATCGCACCTCACCTGAATTGCTGAACGAAGACATTGCTTTTCGCATAGAATTATCTCTATCTAATATAGCTGATATTTGCCAAGATTCCGTTGTTGGACAACTCCCATCTTTTATATCTTGATTTAGTTCTTCATCTTTACTCTCTGTTATTTCATTACTTTTGCTATCCCAAATTCTTATATATTTTTTATCATCAATATCAAAAGATATTATAGCTGTGTTTATATCTTGCGTATGTTCACAAAATTGAATATTAACATTTTTAGCCCATGGGTATCTCTGTATAAGAGCTGTTTTAGCCATACGTTCAAAATCATTATCTGTTTGCGTTTTAAAATAAATATCTTGCGTTAGGGCATTACGTAACATTTGTAGCGAATTTGTATCATCATCTTCATCAGAAGCATTATCTGCTCTGTCAAAAGCGTCATCAAAGTTTTCGCACGTAATTTCTTTTTCTCGTATTTTAGAAAAAGCAATAGTATTAAAATCAGTCGAAAGGCAATATATTCCCATTTTATCGCCATCTTCATCAATAATATTGTAGCGTAAAATATCTCTACCCCAAGTGCATTTTGTTCTATCTATAAGGGTAATCTCCCGAGGGTTATCTTCCTTCAGCAATTGTCGACAAGATTTTGTATCTGACTCATCAATAAACATTTCTTTAAATAAGCCATAGTAATCGGTAACTACTCCAAAAATAATTAGAGCTACAATCAGAATCATTTCTTTTTTTGTTGGTTTTGCAAATATTTTCATATCAGACCTTTCTATCTAATTTAACTTATCAATAAGGAAGTATACTTGGCTAACGTATAAATGTCAAGGGTAGTAAAATATATTTGTTATGAAAATTGAAGATGCCAATAAAATAAGCTATACAGTGGTTGCGTTTCTTAAAGAGGAACGTATCAGACAAGGTATGAGCCAGTATAAGCTTGCAAAAGAGTGTGGTTTAAGTAAGACCTCAGTCGCATTTATTGAACGTAACGAAAATAAGCCAACTCTAAGCACGCTTGTCAGAATTGCTGATGCCTTGAATGTCGATTTAAGCGAATATTTGAAACAAGCCTTAGAAAAATAATAAAATCGTTTTTCCTGCGTTTTGAGTGGCATATTTATTTTTACGCATAGTTTATCGCAAAAAAACGATTTCTGCATTGTCTGACGGGCAAATAACGTATTTACAGTTGCATATTGTTTGAAATAATCGAAAGTTGCAAAAAACTGCTAATAAATTTTTATCAAAAACGGAATTAACAGAGAAAAAATTCTGTATTGACAGATACTTAGATTAATTTTATTATATTAGCAGTGCTAATAAATTGTGCTAATATTTTTGGGTTTTGTTCGGAGCCAATATTAGAGCAAGTTATTGATTATATGTAAAAATAAGGTAAGAAAAGTTTTTAGGTGCAAAGATTCGTTATTTCCGACAGTCGGAGCCATAAAGAAAGCCACCCTTGCGGGTGGTTTTTTTGTTATAAATCAAACGCTTATCGTTTTTGTTGTGGTAAAAAGATTCATCGTCAAAAGTAGGGGCAAGAGTAAAAAAAATATCAATCATCTATTTGGCTATTGAATAAGTTATCTCCACCAATTTAAATTTCTCAAAATACCGATATCTATACTTTTTAATGTCGTATCCTTTAAAATCCACCCACACAATATTTTACGGACTTTAATCTTCAATAAAACCAAAGTTTCGCACTTATCTCTAATTGCTATGCAATAATTATTGATACAATTTATTCATTAAGAATCTCAATAATCAAGATATTGTTGTTTCAATCTCTTTAATTTCATAAATACGTTTTCTATTTTAGAAAACTCTTTTTCTTTTTGCGGAGGATCATACCAATGTCCTTCTTTAGCTGTCAGAAGAGAAGGTTCAGAAACCATGGTCAAAGCACGTGGATTTTGGGGAATATCACAACAAATAGGAATTAACGTCATTCCGTTTTGCTCTATCTTATCAGCTCCCTCTATCTCGTGATATCCGCAACGTTGCCAACGAGCAAGTAATTCTTGCTTGCACATTCCATAAATTTTACGATACCCTTTTTGTGCAGCATAATCAAAACCGTATTGCATAATATCCGCGGCAACATTAGTTTTTCTAAAATTACGCGTTACAGCCATTCGTTCAAATTTAACAAAATCCGAGAAAAAACGAATGCGCATCGTTCCTATAGGTAGTTTACGATGCCGTTTTTGAATATAAGCCACAACGTGAGCCGAACAAAAATCGTTTCCATCAAATTCTTTATCTTCCGGAATTCCTTGCTCTTTTACAAAGACTTGTTTCCGAACAGCCTTAGCTGCTTTGTATAGCTCTTCCGAGGTAGCCAGTTCAACCCTTATGTCCTTATCATTAAACATATTTCATTATAGGGTTGACAAAAGAAATTTTAGAATATACTAATTTTATGAATAGGTTATATATTTTGAGGCACAACAATAAAGGATTTTTTAAAATGAATATCAAAAACTATACTACACTCATCCGAGGAATCCTTTATGTTCAAGAAATTATCCGTTGCAAATCAATCAATAAAGCCGCAGAAGAAAATAATATCAAGGCTTCTAACTTAAGTCTGATCATCAGTAATTTTGAAAAAGAAATCGGCATCAAACTTTTCAAACGCTCATCTCAAGGGTGTATGCCAACCAAACAAGGTTGCCAGATTGCCGAACTTGCCGTGGAATTAAAAGAACAAATACAAAAGATGAGTAACTGGCATGAAAATATGTGCCCAAAAAACAGAATGTTAAACATATATGTCAGTCCCAATATGGAACTAACCGATTGGTCTGATTTTGAAAAAAATCATCCGACCATAAAATTGAACTTTGTTGAAGAAGACATTATGGCCGATATTAAAATAAGCAATACACCTCCGGTAAATCCATCAGAAAAATATACAGAACTACATATCGGAGGCAGTCTGCGGCAAAAAATATGGATATGTTGCAACGAAAGAAACCCTAAGGCTCTTGAATTTTTTGATTTTATAGTTGCAAAGTTACTTCTTTTATATGATCAATCAAAGCTTTAATTTTAGGAACATCCTGTCCTGTTTTATGAGAAACAATCCAAAACGGATGACTAAGTTCCACACCAATCTGAGACAAATGCATCAAATCTTTTTCTTTTTTACCAATAGCGAGAGGATGAAGGGCAATGCCGATGCCGTCGCACGTCATTCTAAGTAGCATTGCCGAAGAATTGGTGGTTGCCACAACATGCTCGGCACCATCAATAATTTTCTTCCATTGCGGCCATACGCTGGCAAAATTTTCCCGATTACAAATCCGATGATTTTTTTGTAAATCTTTAATGTCACGAGGGACACCATATTTTGACAGATATTCCATTGATGCAAACAACCCGAACTTTAATTCATATTGCGAAACAATCTCACTGTCATCATATTCCGGCTCATCATATACGACTGCTACATCTACGGCCGAAAAGCTTGGTCGCTCAAGCGAACATTCAATATCGGTTTTTATATCCGGATATTTTGCCACAAAACTGGATAAACAACTTGAAAGATAACCGGTTCCCAGACCATCACTGGTCCACAATCTTATCTTTCCGGAAACATTCATATCCGAGGCTGTAAAATTTTTAACTTTGTATATAACTTTATCAATATCACAGGCAATCTTAAAAACTTCTTTGCCATTTTCTGTCAGTTTTACGCCATTATAATTTCTTTCCAATAGTTGACATTGAAGCTTATCTTCCAAACTCTTCAGTGTTTTGGAAAGATTGGATTGTTTCATACCGTTGTTTTCTGCTGTTCCGTTAATTGTTCCGTTTCTGGCGGTCTCTAAAAAACTTAAAACTTCTCTGGCCCAGATGAAATTGTCCTTAATCCCCATTTTAGATACCTATATGAAATTAGTTTCTTCCAAAATTTATAAATATGAAATACATATTACACGAAAAAATAAATTATTCAATCTAATTTATAAGGACGACAAAATGAATAGTATAAAAACACCTAAAATTAAAAATATCAATTCAGAAGAATATTGCCGATTAGTCGGTCAAATCTATCCCCAATTAAAAAAACTTGAAAAAACAATGAAGCACTATTCTCTTAATGATAGTCTTTATTTTATACAACTTGCGCAAAAATGTTTTGAAAATGAAATTGCAAAAGAATTACTACCCCATCAATGATTGAAATGCTTCAGAAGCAGACAAAGTTGTTCATCAATATAATCAAGGACATTGTCATCAATTCGTTTAATTTTTTCAATAATTATATTTTCTTTTTCTATACGAGATAAACTTTTTTGATTAATAATTTGATGGTCAAGTAATTCATCTATTTTAACATCAAAATTTTGAGCTATCCGGTAAATCATCAACAAATCCGGAACAACGGTTCCTCTCTCCAAATTTGAAATGGTGCGCCAACTGACATCGCAAATTGTGGCTAATTCTTCTTGTGTCATGTTAGCCGCCTCTCTCATAGCTCGAACTTTTAAGCCTAGATATTTTCTTACATCTTTTTTCATATTATACCTATACATTGAAATATTTTGTTTATCCACGAACAATATTTCATAAAATAAGTCATAATTAACAATAAAATACATATTAAGGATAAAACTATGAAACGAATTAAAAATATCAAGAATCATAAAACAAAAGAGCTAACCCAAAGAATATCAAATTTTTCTCCGATAATCATAGGGAAATTTTTATATAATTTTTACCGATTAACTCCAAATCAAAAAATTTATATACTCAAAACAATGGAAAATATCAGAAAATATAATTTATAAGATTTTATTGATTGAAGTTGTCTCACAATATAAAACGAGTGCAAATTATTGTTCTTGCACTCGTTCATAATTTCAGATACTAAAACTATTAAATAATTGATATTTATCGCGCAAAGTTTCCGGCATTTCCTTAAAACCGATTTTAGGTGCCACATTCATTGCACTCCATGTTGCTTTTGCAGTTCTGCCACAATATTTGAGCCGATAAATCCAGCACCGTCTGTTACGATAATCATAAATTTTTTCCTATTTCTTTAAAGTTATGCCCGTTAAATAATAAATTTTTACCGATACCGGCTTTAAGACCGGCCTCAATATCACGCTCTTTATCGCCGACAGAAACTGATTGCGCCATATCAATATTGTATTTCTTCTGTGCTTCTAAAAACATTCCGCATTCCGGTTTACGCCGCGGTCCGGAAAGTTCAGGACAATAAAACACATCAGTAATTGTCACACCTTTTTTGGTAAACACATCAATCATATATTGATTAAGCTTTTGAAAATCCGCATCGCTGTAATAGCCACGGGCAATACCGGATTGATTGGTTATCACTATTATCAAATATCCTTTTTCCTGTGCTTTTTTGCACAAATCAACAATCCCGTCAATCAGTTCAAACTTCTCGGGCTGATATACATAACCGTAATCAACGTTAATTGTTCCGTCTCTATCTAAAAATAACGCTTTAGGCATAGAATTCTCTCTCAATCAAATCACAAATCAGATGGCCGATAGCAATATGCATTTCTTGAATATGGGCCGAGGTTGTGGCCGGAACGCAAAGCGCATAATCTGCCATATCTCGCATCATACCGCCTTTTTCTCCAACCAGTGCTACAGTCGTAATTCCCATTTTTCGTGCTTGTTCAAAAGCCAAAACTACATTCTTAGAATTACCACTGGTTGAAAGCCCAACCAATACATCGCCTTTCTGTCCCACACCTTCCAACTGGCGCGAGAATACCACATCATAACCGTAATCATTACCGATGGCGGTCAAATTTGAAGTATCAACCGTTAAAGAAATGGAATTCATTGCAGGCCGGTTTATTTTATATCGCCCAACCAATTCTGCCGCCAAATGCTGAGATTGCGCTGCACTGCCACCATTGCCACACCAAATGACTTTATGACCATTCTTAATTGCGGTAATGCAAATTTGGGCAATTTTTTCCACCTTATCTGCCGAAGATTGTAATGATTGCAATTGCTCTGACAATTCTTTAAACTGATTTTCGATATAAGTCTTCATCTTCCGTTCCCTTCATTTTTTCAACCAAATTTGAAGTTGAATAACCTTCCAATCTTTTTAAAATCACTGCTTTGCCACCATATGACTGCGCCAAACGTCCTTCCGGCCATTGGTCAAGCGTATATCCCTCTTTGGCCACAATATCCGGATGTAAAGCATCAACAATATGCAAAGGATTATCTTCTGCAAAAACAATAACATAATCAATAAACTCCAGTGATGCGAGCAACAATGCACGTGTTTTTTCATCTTGAATCGGGCGATCCTCGCCTTTATAACGTCTGACCGAGGCATCGGAGTTCATTGCCACAATCAACACGTCACACATTTTTTTTGCTTGCATAAATGAATTCAAATGTCCTAAATGACAACAATCAAAACACCCGTTGGTAAAGCCGATGACTTTTCCTTTATCTTTTAGTTGCCTTATCACCTTTTGCGCTTGTTCCAATGTGATAATTTTCTTTTTTTGCACCCAACCGTCATTATCGGTTTCTTTTTGCGAAAGCGCAGATTTCAACTCTTCTGTTGAAACAGTGGCCGTACCAAGTTTGCCAACCACTATACCTGACGCCATATTTGCTAATTTCATTGCATCTTTCATACTCATGCCGGCTCCCAGAGATGCTCCCAGCGTGGCCAGAGATGTATCACCTGCACCCGAAACATCAAACACTTCTTTGGCTTCGGTGGCAATTCGTAAAATATCTGCCGGATTTTCCGACGGAATATACATCATACCAAATTCACTTAAGGTTACTAACAAATTTTTAATTTGATATCTTTCAAACAATTTACTTGCCCCGATTTGTGTCTTTTGCTTAAAGTCTGCATCTGCCGGATTATACTGTTGTCCGGTTGCCTCGGAAAACTCTTTCAAATTCGGTTTGACCAATGTGGCACCAGCATATTTGCTATAATCGGAACCTTTGGGATCAACTATAACTTTTTTGTGGTATTCTTGGCAAAGTTTGATAATCATTTGTGCAGTCACAGTTGTTAACAAACCCTTATTATAATCAGAAAGCAATACAATATCGGTATTTTTGATTGCCGGCCGCAAAATTCTTTTAAACCGCGGCAACAAATCTTCAACCACCGGCAAAATTTCTTCCTGATCGGCGCGCAAAAGATGATTATTGCCGGCAATCAGCCGCGTTTTAACAATTGACGGATAATTTTCCAGTTTCAGCAAATGACTGTGAATACTTAATTTGAACAAGTGTCTGGAAATTTGTTCTCCCACGCCGTCATTGCCGATAATTCCCATAAAAGTAACCTTACAGCCGAGTGCGGATAAATTAGCGACCACGTTGCCCGCTCCGCCAAGCATTTCTTTTTCGTGATGAAACTTAAAAATCGGCACCGGTGCTTCAGGCGAAATCCGCTCAACTTTGCCATACATAAAACGATCAAGCATAATGTCGCCAATGACCAATACGCGCACGTTTTTGAAATGATCAATATTTGTTGTTAGTAAGGACATGATATGCTCCTATTATCCTTCAATAATTTTTTTCACTTTTTCAAAAAATGCCAAATTTAGCTTACGACATTCCTCCAAAGCGTCCGGATATATTTTGGCCTTACGGATATCTTTGGCTAAGTTGCCGGAATATAAAACCGGTTGATATTTAAAATGTTCAAATTTGTCACTAAATGGATTAAACAAGATAACCTTTTTCCCCATTAGTGTAGCCCAATACATAATGTGATATGTATTTGTTACTATAACTTCACTCTCGGCAATAAACTTAGCTAAATCTGCAAAAGGTTGATTATTGTACATTGTCGGATAATCAAATTTTAAATCCGTATTTTCATAATGAATTATGCATCCTATTTTTCGCCGAATAGAGTGTTTTTCGGTTAATTCTTCTTTCAGACAGGATACACAAGGTAAATATGAATATTTCATTCCATAATCACGTAATCCCAAAAGGGAAAAATCTCTGAGTTTGAGTTTTTCATTGATTTTCGCACCTTTATGCTGATTATACCCTATTCCCCAACCTATAACCTTGTTTTTATTCTTTATAATATTGTTTATCCATTTATTCCAAAAATCATTTTGATTAATAAGACCGCCACCTCCCAGAATAAAAGTAGCTTTTTTAAATTTTAAATAGTCCATATCATCATTATCAAATTTTTGAACAACAAAGTCATTAAAGTAGTCTTGAAAATAGTTATATGGGCATATAATTTTATCGCCGGTATTATCCGTACGTAATTTATGAACAAAAAACAAATCTTTCATATTCATTAAAGTATCAATCTGCTCTTTTACTTTATCAATACGGATACAATTTATGTAGAAAACATTAATATTACGAACAAGTTCAGGAAATTCTCTCTTATTATTATTTATCCATTCTTCCGTACCTATTGGGAATAGAACACGAATATTTTTACGTTCTTTCGGATAATTCATAAAACGAAAATAGGCATTACCGGCCGAAAGACACAAAGCGCGAATATTTAAAGCCGCGGCAACATGAAAAACACCACTGTCTTGTCCGATATACATTTTAGCTAATTTTAAAACCGCCAATAAATGCTTAACAGGTAGTCCAGCAAGCACTTCAACGCCGTCCAAATCAACATCCTCCACCAACTGTTGACAATATGCTTTTTCGCTAGCGCTACAAACTATCAAAACATCATATCCTTTTTCTTGTCGTAAATAACGAATTACTTCCATCCAATTATTCCGATGCCACATTCTATAATTATCATAAGCACAAGGATTAATAACGACATATTCCGATTTTCTATCCAATAAAGAAGGATATTTAAAAGAAACTTTACTTTCTTCAATGTATGGATATTTCAAATAAATTTCTTTTTGTAATAAATCTTCGAAAAAGTCTTTATTTATATTAAATTCAAAATTATTAACACCCTTATAGTTCATATAAATATGGGTATATTCCAGCATTTCCACACAATTTCTATGAGGATTTAGTTCATCACAATGTATAATTTTATTTTTAAAAAGAATTCCTGACACTAAATGATTATGAGCTTTTCTCTTCGGCATACTATTAAAAGAACTAAATACAATCGTATCATAATAATGTTTCAATCCTTGCCGATTATGTAAATCACATCGAACTTTTTCTAAATCAACATCGCTTAAATCTTGAGGTCTGGCTGGCATCCACAAAAATTTATCAACAACATCTGAGTCAAGATATTCAGCAAAATCTTTATATTTTTCACTACCTAAAAGAACAATTTTATAGTCTTTATATTTTTCTGAGTTTTTGATTTCCCGTAAAAAATTTCTAAATAAAATATAATCACCAATACTATCACTGTTGACCAGCAAAATTTCTTTTTGTCCTTCTTTAACCAAAACATATTTTCGCTGTTCTACTACTCTAATTTTTTCTTGATTAGGGTTAATTCTAACATTGACCTTTCTTTTTCCCATCCTAATTCCGAACAGATAAGTTTTAATCGATTCCGGTAGATAAACTCGCCGCCCTACCGGTATACCTAAAAATCTGATTTTTTCCGTTTTTTGAATCAATTCTTTTTTCATATAATACATTCCTACGATTGAATATTTTACATTAACATTGAGCTGATATATGACAACTTTTGACACAAACCAACGTTAGATTCTAATGGTCAATTTATAGCATGTTACATATTTTATTCAAGTGAAATTTTATAATAAAATCATGAATTATAGATAATTCTACGTTTATCTTACTTTTTATTTCGCATTCATTCAATTCTTTTGTATCTAACGTTCCTTAGATTCTAATAACTGTAAATACTTCAATTTACATTAAATTCATAAAGTTATCTTCGTTTTTTTTCTAAAAATTGATAGATTGTAAATATACTAACCCCCATCAATCTGGCTACCTGTGTTTTGGGAATTCCTTTGTGGATAAGTCTTAACACTGTATCTTCCCGACCATCTAAAATATGTTTTTTGTTTTTGCTACCATTTGCACGTCCGAGCTTGCGCCCACTGGCTTTTATTCTAGCTAACGCTTCTTTAGTGCGCTGACTGATAAGATTTCTTTCAATTTCTGCCGCTAAGCCAAAAGCAAATGCCAAAACTTTACTCTGAATATCAGCTCCCAGCCGATAACTATCCTTAATTGTCCAAACCTGAACTTCTTTGTTGAGGCATATATTCAAAATCGTCATAATCTGCAATAAATTACGACCAAGCCGTGACATCTCCGAACATATCATTATATCGCCTTTGCGCAGGCGTTTTAGCAATTTACCTAGCTTGCGCTTTTCAAAACTCTTAGTGCTACTGATAGTTTCCATCTCCCATGTATCAATGCTTATTTTTTCTCTTGCGCAAAAGTTTTTGATTTCAAATTCTTGATTTTCAAGAGTTTGTTTATCGGTTGAAACACGCACATATGCATATATCATCTGTTATTCCTTTCTACATAAAAAAAAGAGACCCGCGCGTAAAACAACTGGTTCTTCGCTGTCGGCTTCTTGGTCTTCCTTAAACCTCTAAAAACTACACTAAACCCCGCGTCTAATGCGGGGTTTTCTTATTACAAAAAAACAGGGATAAACCCCGTCTTTTTTTTTACTTTTAGGAGACGGAAGAAGTAAACAAAAAAAGTAACCTTAATATGTTGTTTATTTTGGCTAAAAAAATATATTTTTCATATTACAGCAGATATAATCATGCTAATTTTGGCCATACACTCCCCTTTTATTTCATATTCTCTAAATACCAATCCACAGTTTTCACAATACCTGTATCAAAGTTTTCGTCGGCGTGCCAACCAAGCTCGTTTGTCAGTTTGCTCGAATCAATCGCATAACGAAAATCATGCCCGGCTCTGTCTGCCACAAACGTAATTAAATCGGCATATTTAGCCCCGTTTTTGCGCGGCCGACGTTCATCTAATAATGCGCAAATTGTTTTAACGATTTCAATATTATTGCGCTCGTTAAATCCGCCCACATTATAGGTTTCGCCGGCTTTTCCGGTATGGAAAATCAAATCAATCGCTTTACAATGGTCCAAAACATACAGCCAGTCGCGCACATTCAAACCTTGTCCGTAAATCGGTAACGGTTCTTCGTTTAGTGCTTTTTCTATAATGTGCGGAATCAGCTTTTCGTGATGTTGCTTTGGCCCGTAGTTGTTTGAACAATTAGACGTTGTCACATTCATTCCAAAAGTATGATGGTAGGCACGAACTAAAAAGTCCGAACTGGCTTTGCTGGCCGAATACGGAGAGTTTGGCGCATACGGCGTGGTTTCGGTAAAAAATCCTTCTGCTCCGAGCGCTCCGTAAACTTCATCCGTAGAAATATGATGAAAACGGCAATTTTCATAACCGGCTTTGACCTTATTCGGCGCTTCCATCCAATGTTTGCGCGCCGCCTCAAGCAAATTAAATGTGCCAACAATGTTAGTATTTATAAATGCTCGCGGCCCTTTAATGGAATTATCCACATGGCTTTCGGCGGCAAAATGAATCACGCCGCGCACGTCATATTTTGCAAACAATTCCTCCATTTTTTGCTCATCGCAAATATCGGCCTGAACAAACGTATAGTTCGGCATATTTTCGCATTCGCGCAAATTATTCAAATTGCCGGCATAAGTCAGTTTATCAACGTTGATTATCTGATACTGAGGATATTTGGCGCAAAAATACGGCACAAAGTTTGACCCGATAAATCCGGCACCTCCGGTAACTATAATTGCTTTAGACATTGTTTCAATCCTTCTTCCCAATGCTTAATTTCTAGATTAAATGTTTGTTTAATTTTGCTCTTATCCAAAACGCTGTAAAACGGCCGCTTTGCCTTAGTCGGATAAGCCGAGCTCGGTATCGGATTAACTTTGCAATTCAACCCTGATAATTCCATAATTTTACGGGCAAAATCATACCACGAACAAACACCCTCATTTGTGAAATGATAAACTCCCTTATTTTCGGCGCTCATCTGTGGTAAAATCTGCACAATCGCCGCGGCTAAATCCGCCGCATACGTCGGCGTGCCGATTTGGTCTGCCACCACATTTAAGCTTTCTCTTTCCTCTCCCAAACGACGCATGGTTTTTACAAAATTATTACCGTATGGCGAATACAGCCATGCCGTGCGGATAATTATTGCCTGTTCGGCATATTTCAGCACTTCTTGTTCGCCGGCAAGTTTGGTGCGACCATAAACCGAAACCGGACGTGCTGCATCCTCCGGCTGATACGGCTTGTGCCCCGAACCGTCAAAAACATAATCGGTTGAGATGTGAATCACTTTAGCACCTGATTTAGCTAAATTACGCGGACCGTCAATGTTGATTTTAGCCGCCAATGTTTCATCATCTTCTGCCTTATCAACCGCCGTATAAGCTGCACAGTTAATAATTGTATCAACATTATGCGCTTTAACATACGCTTTGACCGCCGTTTCATCGGTAATATCCAAATCTGCAACATCAGTCAAAATTGCTTGTGGTAAGAGCTTGGCTAATTCTGTGCCTAATTGTCCGTTACTACCCGTTATCAGGAACATCTTTTAATCCTTTCACAATTCTGTCTTTTTCCGAAGTCAAAATCTTGTCTGCCGGAACTTTCCAATCAATGCCGATTTCAGGGTCATCATAACGAATGCCGAATTCAGACTCTTTACAGTAAAAATTATCGCATTTATAGGCAAACACTGCCGTTTCGCTTAAGACCGAAAATCCATGCAAAAAATGGCGTGGAATAAACAACTGACGCTGATTTTCCGCAGACAGCTCAACCGCCACATGTTTACCGAACGTCGGCGAACCCTTACGAATATCAACCGCCACATCAAGAACTTTTCCTTGCAAAACACGCACCAATTTGGCCTGAGAATGTTCACCGAGCTGGCAATGTAATCCGCGGATTACGCCATAGCTAGACTTAGATTGATTATCTTGAATAAAGCGATTAGTGATTCCGTTTTTGATAAATTCCGCTTCATTATAGCTTTCAAAAAAGTATCCGCGCGCATCTGCAAAAATCCGCGGTTCAATAATATAGACACCTTCAATCTCGGTTTTAATAAAATTAAAGCTCATGTCTTTCCTCATATACTTTTTGCAAATATTTCTTATAATTGCAGTCTTTTAATGAAGCGATATGTTCCAAAAGCTGATTTTCGTTAATAAAACCGCGCCGATAGGCAATTTCTTCAATACAGGCAATTTTTAAGCCCTGTCTCTTTTCAATAATCTGCACAAATTGTCCGGCATCCATCAGGCTGTCAGGTGTTCCGGCATCAAGCCAAGCATTTCCGCGTTGCATAACCACCACATTAAGCCGCTTTTCTTGCAAATACAGATTGTTTAAATCGGTAATTTCCAGCTCACCGCGCGCTGATGGTTTCAAATTGCGAGCTTTTTCCACCACATCGGCCGGATAAAAATATAACCCCACCGAAGCATAATTAGATTTCGGTTGTTTGGGTTTTTCTTCAATAGAGAGAACATGATTATCCTTATCAAATTCCACCACCCCAAAACGCTCCGGATCTGAAACGTGATGTGCAAAAATTGTGGCACATTTACCCTGATTGGCGGCCACTTCTTCTTTGAACATATGGAATTGCTGTCCCATATAGAAAATATTATCGCCCAAAATCAAACATACATCATCATTACCGATAAAATCAGCCCCAATTGTAAAGGCTTGCGCAATACCTTTCGGCTCGTTTTGAATGGCATAATGAATATTTAGCCCCAACAGGTGCCCGCTGCCGAATAATTTTTCAATATTTGGCGTATCTTGCGGCGTAGAAATAATCAAAATATCCTTAATGCCAAACAACATCAGTGTAGAAAGCGGATAATAAATCATCGGCTTATCATACACCGGCAAAAGCTGTTTTGACGTGGTTTTTGTCAGCGGATATAGCCGGCTTCCGCTCCCGCCGGCAAGTAATATTCCCTTCATATTGTTTCCTCTCTGTAATAAACCGGAATTTTGCAGATTCTGGCTTTGAACATAGCATCACTAATCTGCTTTAAATTTATATCATATTAAAAAATCAAGTCAACACAAAAACCCTCAGTGTAAACACTGATAATCTGTATTATTAAAAGACTTAATTTTCCTTAATTTTTGCCACTTCCGCACGCGCCAAAGCATCACAACGTTCGTTTTCGGCATGTCCGTTATGTCCTTTTACCCAAATCCAGCGAATTTCGTGTTGTCCGGTCAGTTCATCTAATCGCTGCCATAAATCAATATTTTTGACCGCCTGTTTTTTGTTTGCCGTGCGCCAGCCGTTTTGTTTCCAATTAGCCAGCCATTCGGTTACGCCGCTCATTACATATTTACTGTCGGTATAAAGCGAAATATTGCAAGGTCGTTTCAATGCACTCAAAGCCTCAATAACCGCCATCAGTTCCATGCGATTATTGGTGGTTTGCGCTTCGCCACCGCTTAACTCTTTTTCCACATCTTTATAGCGCAAAATTGCGCCCCACCCCCCTGCTCCCGGATTTCCCGAGCAGGCACCGTCGGTAAAAATTTCCACTCGCGCTGCCATTATTCCACTTCCCGCATAAATTCAACGAAAAACTCGTTAAGCAATAAATCTTCACTGTCGGTTGCCCGTAAAACCTTTGCCACATAAGAGCGCAACGCATTTTTAGAACCTTCAATTCTAAAAGATTTCGGCATAGCATCTTCGGCTCCGATCACACCATTTATCAATAAGTCTGCATCAATAAATTCTGAAAGCACGATTTCCATACGCGTAAATTTCAGCACACCGCGCGGTGGCAACCTAAGCTCCGGTTTGCTAATCAAATTCAAATGTCCTTCCATACCTTGAAACCCAAGCATTTGATTGTAGTCTGTCCAACGCACACGATTATATTCGCCGCCGCTGCTTTCTGTCGCACACGTCAAATACAACTCCCGTGCAATCACATTACTGTCATTTTCACAAATCACATCAAATGAAATTTTCACATATTTTTGCGGTGGCGTATCAATCGTCTTCGGATATAACACATCTTCATCAGCCGCCTCTTGAATTTCTAACTTTTTGTGTTCAATTTTAATTGCCACATTCGGTTGCGGTCGCCGACCAAACATTCCGGCAATTACCGCATAAGGTGCCGGCACATTGTTTGAACCTGAGCGAATATAAATATGACTGCCGATGGTTGTCATAAGCGGGGCTATTTCCGAACGCGGAATATAAGTTGCCAAATAACCGTTACCGTCCTTATCACAGCTGATAATATGGTTACGCACTTTATTATGGCTTGGAATAGTGCAGCCTGAAATCGCACTTTCCACCCAGCTTAAAAAACGATGCACATTCTCCACCTTAATTTTAGCCTGTGCCACATCACCAAAATCCATATCACGCGAGCATTCCACACCCCAAATAATCACCCCGCCTTCAGAATTACCGAAACCGGAAATACATTTTGCCAGATTACGCCTGTCATCATTACACAGTGCCCAACCATGTTTACCGGTTGAATCGGCACGTTTAAAATCCATAAACAACTCTTCGGATTGCCGATCACGAATAAACTCATCTAATGCATCTTCACCGAAATAAATCAGCTTTTGAAAAATATCTTCCGCTCTGGACATCTGGCGCCTCCGTTATTTTACTTTAGAAATAATATAACCGCGTAAGGTAAAAATACCCTTAATTTGTCGCCATATAAAAAAACACCCGCAAAGGGGCGTTTTAATAATCAGCAAAATCAATATGAACTACAGCCATTTAACTTCTAATATTTCATACGATTTTTTACCGCTTGGCGCCAAATACTCGGCCACATCACCGATTTCTTTGCCTATAAGGGCACGCGCCAACGGCGAAGAAAGTGAAATTTTATGTTTTTCAATATCAGCCTCATAATCGCCGACAATTTGATACTCACTTTCCTCATCTGTATCGGTATTTGCCAGCAAAACCGTTGCTCCGAAACGCACAATATCTCCGCTCATGGTTGTCGGATCAATTACCTGTGCACGGCTGATTACCGCTTCCAGTTCCTGAATCCGTCCCTCATTAAAGCTCTGCTTTTCTTTGGCCGCAGAATATTCTGCATTCTCTGATAAATCGCCTTTGGCTCGGGCCTCGGCAATCTCTGCAATAATATTCGGACGCTCCACCCCTTTGCGATTTTTTAATTCTTGTTCCAATAACATATATCCGACTTTTGTCAGCGGAAATTTATCCATTTTTTCCTCCTGTTTCTATTTTTAAAAACTAGAAAAAGCAGACTGCGAAATACCTCTATTTCACAGCCCGACCATTATGTTTTGATGCTTTCATTATACACCTGCAAATAAAATAATCAAGCCTATTCGCAAAAATTATCCAATATTTTTTTATTTAGGTCCGAATATACGCATTTTATCGCCCAAAGTTTTATTTAAAATTCATATCCGGTATATATTTAAGCATTGAACAATCAACATTTTAAAGGAGAAAAATAATGACATACGGTGTTCGCTATCCGACATTAGCATTTATAACCAAAGGCGCCGGCGAAGCCAATGAAGGCATTCCGCCACAACCGTTTGAGACATTTTGTTATGACTCTGCTCTTTTGCAGGCAAAAATAGAAAACTTCAACGTTGTGCCATATACTTCGGTTTTACCGAAAGAAGTTTACGGACATATTGTTCCGGTAGATAAAGTGGTTAACCAATTTAAACACGGTGCGGTTTTAGAAGTTATTATGGCCGGCAACGGCGCCAACCGCGATGACCATAAAGCCATTGCAACCGGCGTCGGCATTTGTTGGGGCAAAGACAAAAACGGCGAACTGATTGGCGGTTGGGCCGCTGAATATGTGGAATATTTTGATACCCATATTAACGATGAAATTGCCCAAGGTCATGCCGAAATGTGGCTTAACCGTTCATTAAAACACGAACTGGAAATTCGCGGTGTGGAAAAACACAGTGAATTTCAACTGTTTCATAATTATATCAATATTAAACAACAATTTGGTTATTGCCTGACTTGTCTGGGCTTTCTGAATTTTGAAAACGCCGAACCGGCGCATATTGATTAAATATAAAACCAAGCGGCGGAAAAATTTCATTCTGCCGCTTCCCATTATATCTGAAAGGAAAAATTCATGGCTCAACAAAAAAAATATATAAATCCGGTAACAGGTAATAAAGAAGTTGCACCGGCCGGCGGATTAGGCGTTTGGGCTTTGGCCGGTATTGTTGTCAGCTCAATGATTGGCGGCGGTATATACAGTTTGCCGCAAAACATGGCCCAAGGCGCTTCAGTCGGTGCTGTTTTATTGGCATGGCTCATCACCGGTATCGGTGTTTATTTTATTGCCAATACCTTCCGCATTTTATCGTCCGCACGACCGGATTTAACCACCGGTATATACATGTATAGCTGCGCAGGTTTCGGACCGTTTGTGGGATTTATTATCGGCTGGTCTTATTGGTTATGCCAAATTTGCGGCAATGTCGGCTACGCGGTTATTACCATGGATTCACTAAATTACTTTTTTCCGCCTTATTTTGACGGTGGCAATACCATCTGGGCAATTATCGGCGGCTCAATCCTGATTTGGGGCTTTAACTTTTTGGTGCTGCGTGGTGTAAAACAGGCAACCATCATTAACTTAATCGGAACGGTGATGAAAATCGTGCCGCTGATTTTATTTATTATCGTAACCATGGTTATGTTTAAGCTCAAAGAATTTGAATTTGATTTCTGGGGCGAAAAATCAACCATGAATTTAGGTAATATCCCGACGCAAATCAAAAGCACCATGCTTGTCACCTTGTGGTCGTTTATCGGTATTGAAGGCGCCGTGGTCATGTCTAAACACGCAAAATCACCGCAAACAGTCGGTTATGCCACATTTTTGGGATTTATCGGTTGTTTGGCGATTTATGTATTGCTTTCAATATTACCTTATGGTGTCATGACGCAAGAACAGCTGGCAAATGTGCAAAATCCGTCAACCGCCGGCATTATGGAAGTTTTGGTCGGTAAATGGGGTGCTTGGTTTATGAATATCGGCTTATTGATTTCGGTTTTAACCAGCTGGTTAGCATGGACCATGGTTACGGCCCAAATTCCGCAAGCGGCAGCCGTAAACGGCACTTTTCCGAAAGAGTTTACCAAAGAAAATGCGCACGAAGCGCCATCTGTTTCTCTTTGGATAACCAGTGCTTTAATGCAGCTTTTCATGCTGGTTGTATATTTTTCAAACAATGCATGGAACAGCATGCTCAGTATTACCGGTGTAATGGTCTTACCGGCATATCTGTCCAGTTGCGCTTATTTATGGAAAATCTGCGCCGATCATGAATACCCGTCAAATTTCATTATTCGCCGTTCCGAAGCATGGTTTTCCGGCATTATGGGCTCGCTTTATGCTCTGTGGCTGATTTACGCCGCCGGCCTTAACTATCTGTTATTTGCAATCATTTTCGTAGCCCTCGGTATTCCGGTTTATGTTTGGGCCAAAAAGCAACATAACAGCAAAGCACCTGCTTTTACTAACGGCGAATGTGCAATTGCTCTGCTGATTGCCTTTGCGGCATTGTTTGCCATCTTTGCACTGGCGCGCGGTATTGTGCATGTATAATTACGCTTAAATACTCCCTAAAACGTCCGGTAACATCAATATCGGGCGTTTTTTTTAATATCGCATCAAAGAATTAAAACATACCTTTTTTCTTAAAGTAAATAATCACTATAAGTGTGCCGATTAAAGACAATGCAATCACCGTGGCAAATCCGTAGGTCATATTGGCAAACGGCACCGCCACATTCATGCCCCAAAAAGTGCCGAGCATGGTCGGAATGGAAAGCACAATCGTAATTGCCGCCAAAAATTTCATAATCTGGTTGACGTTGTTATTGATAATGGAAGCAAATCCGTCCATCATACCTTCCAAAATTGTGCGGTGCATATCCACCATTTCAATAGCCTGCTTGTTTTCAATAATCACATCTTCCAACAAGTCAATATCATCTTCGGTAAAGGCTAAAACCCCTGATGAGGCCGGCGATTTTGTCATGCGCAAAATCTTTTCCAGCACCAAATGATTATCGCGCAAAGCGGTGGTAAAATACACCAATGACTTTTGAATCTCTATCAGTTGAAACAACTCGCGATTACTTGTCGTTTGCTTTAAGGCTTCTTCAATATGCTCGGTTTTGCGGTTGATAATGGCTAAATAGCGCAAATAATACTGCGTTATTTTATATAAAATCTGCAACATAAATTTGGCCCGCTCGCGTGTATCAAAAGTTTTGGCCGTATTTTTATTAAACGAACTAATAATGCGATTATCGCGTGAGCAAATGGTCAAAAAATTTTTACCGGTATAAACCATACCGCACGGCAAAGTGTCAAAATTGCCCTCCTCGTCCAATAACGGCAAATTGACAATGACCGAGAAAATCCCTTCATCAAGCTCTACCCGCGAACGCTCATCGGCATCCAAAGAATTTTGCACAATATCCGGATCAACCTTGAGCATAGATGAAACCTGCTCAATCTCCTTTCCGGACGGATTGATTAAATCAAACCATGCTCCCGTTACGAATCGAAATTTTTTGAGCTTGACCAGTTTACCGACTTCTTCTGTTTTATATATTTTCAACATAGCCAGCTCTCCTTGATTTAGGAAAAATTGGTGCGGCCAAGAAGACTTGAACTTCCACGGGCTTAGCCCATAACGACCTCAACGTTACGCGTCTACCAATTCCGCCATGGCCGCACATTCAAAACAACATACAAATATTATAATATTTTGCTAAAATCAAGACTTTTTTGTAATATTGTGCTTATTTTTGTTTTAAAATTGCAAAATCGTCGGCAAAATGGCGCACGCCGCACAAAATAGAATATACGTCATAGAGTGCATTATGTTCGTCCAAATGTAAATCGGCAAGCTGTTGTTGCAATCCTAAAATCTTGCCGATTTGCCCTGAGGATTGAGAAAATACCGTAATATTATGCTTTTGATAAATTTGTTTAAACAATGCCGCTATATTGCGATATTTTACGCTATTGTCAGCAGGTAATCCGTATAAGCGCAAGTTTTCTGCCAAAATCGCACCGTCGCAGGCATCTTCAAACACCCTGTTCCAACCATGCGAATAACAAACATCATTTCCGACAAACGCCTTAAACCGTTGATAAGCCGATGCAAAATCAACTCCTTTTTGCGCCACATCATCATTTGAAATACCGGTTAAATTCACAAAGTAATCCGATAAAATCAGATTTATTTTCGGCTGACATAATTGATTAAACTCAGCCACCACATTGAAATCATCATCTACTTTCAGCGCCGCAATTTGCACAACTTCCCGTTTTTGCAAGCCGCGCCAACCGTTTTGCAAACACCCCTCCCATGAGGTGTATTCCGTATCAAAAATCACAAAAGACATTGATTAAGCGTTGCTTTATTACACATGCTGCCAAATGAAAAACAAAATGGCAAAAACCACAAATCCGATAATCCACCAAAACATAATTTATCTCCTTTATTGTTGCACAATTATGGTAACAGATTCGGTGCTGTTGTCAAGACTTAATCACTGCCTTTTGCCATTTTTACCGATTGCAAAGCCAACTCAGCAGCCGTCATATAGTCAAACTTGCCCGAACCGAGCAACGGCGGATTTTTCATTATTATTACCTCGCGAGGAATCCATAATTCACTGATACCTTGCGCTTGGAAATATTGGCGAATTTGCGCTCCGTCAGCCGCCTCATGCGACGTAATAAACACCAATTTTTCGCCTTTTTTGGCATCTTCTAACGCCACAACTCCCTGTTTTGCGTCCGGATAAAGTTGATCCAAAAGCTGCTCAACCGCCGTCAATGACACCATTTCGCCGCCGATTTTGGCAAAGCGCTTGGCTCGTCCTTCTATATTAACAAAACCATCTTCGTCAAAACGCACAATATCGCCGGTATCATACCACTCACCTTGCGGTTGTAATACATTCGGATTATCCGGCAACATATAGCCGAGCATCACGTTATCACCTTTCACTTCCAAGCGTCCGCCCTCTGTCACACCATTGACCGGTAACAGCCGATATGCCACACGCGGCAACAAACGCCCGACCGTGCCTTCTTTATAAAACATCGGCGTATTGACCGCCAAAACCGGCGCGGTTTCTGTGGTGCCGTAACCTTCAAAAATGCGCACTCCAAACTTTTTAAGCCACAAATCAAGTGTGCGCGTTTTCAGTTTCTCTCCACCCACCACGGCAAACCGCACAGAAAAGAAGTCATACGGATTAGCCATACGTCCGTAGCCGTATAAAAACGTATCGGTGCCCAAAACCGCCGTTGCCTGCACATCATAAGCCACTTCCGGAATAATGCGATAATGCAGCGGCGACGGATAAAAATAAGTTTTAACCCCGTTCAACAGCGGCAAAATTGTGCCCACCGTTAACCCGAAACTATGAAACATCGGCAACGCATTAACAATCACATCTTGCGAATGAAACGGTACCGCCAAATGAATTTGCAACGCATTGGCTTGGATGTTGCGGTGCGACAACAAAACCGCCTTCGGTAAACCTTCCGAACCGGAGGTAAACAAAATAACCGCCGCTTGTGCGGCATCGGTTTGCACCGGTAAACGCCGCCAATATTTTTTCAGCCCCTTCAACTTGGTCAGCCATGATATTTGTGTGGCAAAATCTTCCAAATATATAATGCGACAATTTTGCCGTTGCAAAATTTGCTCCAAACGTTCTAACTTGCCCTGCTCAATAAAACGACGCGATGTAATCACTTGCCTTAGTGCCACCGTTTGCAAGCACGATAAAAATTGCTTATCACCCAACGAAAAATTTAACATTACCGGAATTTTACCTGCACTTTGCAACGCAAAAAAACTAACGGCACACGCCAGACTGTTTGGCAATAAAACCCCGACTTTATCATCATCACGCAAAGCTTTTTTATATGCTGCACCTAACACATAGGTTTTAAGTAAAAATTGGCTGTAAGTCAGTGTTTTTTTCATAATATCCAGTGCAATTTTATGCTTGCCGCCATAAATTTTTTCTGCCTGTAACAAACTGTTAAACAGCGGCATATTTTTTTCGGTGGTGTCATACATCATATCGGCCATAATATCATGCAGTTGCAACGAAGTCAGCCGCCGTCTTTCGCGCAGTGAAATATTTTCCGGCAGTTTAACCGCACACGGTGCCATAATGCTGAGCTTAATATGCGGAAACACCTGCGTGCGAATAAGGTTTTGAATATACGAAAACTTTGAATATTGCGCCCCATCAATGCGTAGCGGCACCAATTTAGCCCCCGATTTAGCGGCAATCACGCCCGCACCTTCATAAACCTTCATCAAAGAGCCGGTCACACTGATACGCCCCTCCGGAAAAATCATAACGGTTTTACCTTTACATATCTCACCGATTAACGCACGAATGGCCAGCGGGCTGGTCGGATTAAGCGGATAAAAATCCACAATTCCGCTAAACAGCCGCACATACCACTTTTTGCCCCAACCGCTGTCTATGGCAAACGTGATTTTTCGCGGCAAATATGCGGCTATCAACACCCCGTCCAAAAGCGATACATGATTGGCAATAATCAGCGCTTTAGAGCCGGCTTGCCGCAGATTTTGCAATCCGTGCACTTCTACATGGAAAAACACATTTAAAACCGCACAAAAGATTGAACGCAACAATGCTATCGGCAATAACTGACAAATATAAAATGCCACCATTGCACTGATTACGGCAATCAATAAAAACAAATCGGTAATTTGGAAACCGAGCGCGATTAAAACCGCGGACAATACCGAAATACCGACCATACCGAGCGAGTTAATGATGTTGTTGCCGGCAATAACCGAAGCCACAAATTTTTTCGGTGCCTTTTTTTGCATCAAAGCATTAAGCGGCACCACATACAAACCACCCATAAAAGCAAACCCGAACAGGCAAAAAGCAATCATCAACCCGCGCGGCAACATGATAAATTGCATCAAACTCAGTGGTTCTGCCGGCGCCGCAAAACCGACCGAAAGCAAATAAATTGCAAACGCAAACACACTCAATCCGATAGCACTGATCGGCACATATACCACCGAAATTTCGCCTTTCAGTAATTTATTACAAAACAGCGAACCGGCACCGACCCCGACCGAAAATAAAATTAGAAACAGCGTTACCACTTCTTTTTCAGTATTAAACACTTTACTGCATAGCGGAAACAGCTGCGTTAAGAAAAATGCCCCTAAAATCCAAAACCATGTTGCCCCGATAATCGCCCGAAACACAATCGTATGTGTCCGAATAAGCTGCAAATTATCCTTAATTTGCCGAAAAATATTAAATCCGATATTAAGTTTTGGTTGCGCACCGGCCACCGACGGAATTTGCCAACCGGCCATAATCCCGATAACGGCACAAATCAGCAACAACGCAATGCTGACATTTACCGGTAAAAGTGTGCCCAAAATAGAGCCGATGATAATTGAAATGTATGTGCTTGATTCCACAAACGCATTACCGGCAATCAGCTCGTCTGCGCGCAACAATTGCGGCAACAATGCATATTTAATCGGTCCGAAAAATGTGGACTGCATACCCATTAAAAACAAAATAAAGACCAACAACGGCGGCAGTTGCAGCATAAAAACAACTCCGGCAGCCGCCATCAACAACAGCTCGGTAATTTTCAGCACCCGCACCATCTTGGCACGATTATACTTATCGGCCAACAATCCGGCCACCGCCGAAAACAAAAAATACGGCAAAATAAAAACACCGGCTATAATATTGGCATATAGGCTTACGGTCTGCGCGTCGGCCAACATTTTATAGGCCACAAACGTCATCAATGTATTTTTAAACAGATTATCATTAAAAGCGCCGAAAAATTGCGTTATCAACAGCGGCACAAAACGTTTACCGCGCCAAAAATCATTTGCCATCATTGTTCCTCTGATAATCAGTTAAAATTCCAGCTTAATCCGAACAGCGCCCGATAATCATTAGCCGCATTTTCATGTTCCGGATTAAAGCGCACTCCGACTTCTGAACGCAAACTGATGTTGTCGCTCAAATCTTTATTGAAATACGCCATTAAACGATATTCACGTCTTTCCGGTTTCATGCCGGCCTGATAGGTTTGCCGATAAACCTCATCCGAAAAATTGTCACGTCCGCATGGAAAATCAACCGACAGTGTGCCTTTTTCCACCCTAAGCGGCGAAGATAAGCGCAACCCGTAATCGGTTGTTTTATCAGCCTGATAATTGGCATCTAAGGCAAAACTGCTGCTGACTAAATCAGATGTATTCAGCATATCGGAATTAAATGATTGAGCTTTGGTATATCCGCGATAATAACTGCCCGATAAAGTCCATTTCGGTGTTGCAAACCACGAGGCTGTAACACCGACCGTATATGTATTGCCGCCGTTTAAGCCAAAAGCACCTTCGCCGTTGGTCCCGAGCATGGCATCTTTTTCATATAAAACACCGGAAGACACCCCAAAAGCAAATTTTTTGCTTTTATGTAAATTCAGTTCGGCATTAAAACCGTATGCTTGCTTTTCAAAAGATCTGTCGCGATAATCATCAGAACCGTCATATAACCCGTTACGACCGGTCACAGCCTCTATGCGCAATGCCGCATTTTTGCTGAAGTTGTATGTGTGATGCACACCGTATGCTTCATTAAATGCCATAAACGGATTTTTCAATGCCGCCGAGCGCCCGTCAGCCGATTTATATATGGTATTTTCACTAAAGTAAAAACCGTATTCGCTTTTATCTTGTTTATAACGCATATCCATTAACCCCATACCGGCGCCGCCTTTGCGTAAACTCCCCGAGGCAAAAGCAAAACTGAAATTTCCGTCTTTTTTGGTCTGCACACGATGTGGCATAGCAATATTAGCCACATCATTTTTCAATGCATTATAGCCGCCGTGCGTATTTCGCACATAATTTGCGGTATCAAAATCAAACGGTCGGTTATAGCGGTCAAAAACCGTAATGGTTGCCGGCAACGCACGCCTAAATGCATTCTGTAATCCGGCCGGCACATTCAACTGCGCCCCGTCTAATGAAACACGAGGACCTTGAACACTGGTGCCGGAAAATGATGAAATACTATAAGTTCCGGGGGTATCCGAAACATATTGCACGGCGCGTCCCAAATCTATCAATCCGGCGCCGTAAACAGACTTAAATCCGGCCTCATCATAATTGGCATAATCTACCGCTTTGGTCTTGTTAGCTGTTGTCATCAACAAATCTACCGCTTGTGCCGCACTCATATACGGATAAGCACCCAAAATAAAAGCCAACGCCCCCGAAACAACCGGTGTGGCTTGCGAAGTTCCGCCGGTGGCATAATATTCATAGTTCAAATGCCCCGGTTCTCCCGGTCCATACATTCCTCTAATCAGAGTGTTGCCGGAAAAACTGCCGCCCGGCGCCGTAATACAATAGCTTCCGGTCACACCGCAGCGGTTAGAATAATCCGATATTTTATAATTAACCAAATTACCTGCCGTATCAACCGTCACATCGGCCGCCGCCACAATCAACATCGGCACTTCTTTATATGCTTCCAACAATTTAATACCCGATTCCAAATCCGGATTGGAAATGGAATGGTTACCGGCCGCACGCACCACCGCTATATCATTGGGCTGCGAACTCGGCGAATTTCTGTTTTTATTGATAATGGCAGAAATACCGGTGCGATAATCAGACGAAATCTGACCTTCATGCACCAAAGTTGAGGCATTATTGGTTTCGCTGATATTTTCTTGTCCCATACTTAAATTGATAACACGAACATTACTTTCATCATTAACCAACGCCAACATCGGGGCAGCCATATCAGAAAGAAAATCCCAACGCACCGCTTTAATTCGCGCATTTGAAAATGCCACCCCCATGGTACCAAATCCGTCCATATTGGCGGCAATAATGCCTGCCACATTTGTGCCGTGTAAAAAGCTTGTATTAAATTTAGAAGTATCCACACTGCCGTCTTCATTATGCACTTTGCCGCTGTTCGGTTCCACATTATAACGACGTGCGTCCCAATCATAATCGGCATCATAAAACGAAGCCCACGCCACATATTTAGCCATTTCCTCTTGCGTCACGTTATTATCAATCACCTGATAATCGCCATTGGTTGTATAAAATATGGCTTTGGCTTTTTTACTACCGGTAATTAAGCTGAGCCAACCGGATAAAGAGCCTAAATTTGTGCCTTCTGAAATAACCGCATAACAATGGGTTTTATCGCCGTTGCGACAAGGTCCGTAGTCAAAATTATAACCGCTGACTTTGCTGTGTTTTTGGCCAAACGCATCAGTCATCATAAATTCCGTATGATTATACCACACACCCGTATCAATCACCCCGACCGAAATCGGTTTTAAATCGGTGGCAAATTTACCGTCACTGGAATTACCGGTAAATTTGATATAAGCATCCGAAGCATTGATGGCGCCCAAATAATTGACCGGTGCCGTCAACATCGGGCCATACACTTCAGCTGTGCGAAATTTATATTCATTTTTGGCTTGATAGTTGTCTTTTGTATAAGGCGTTGAAACATAACCGCTATATTCCGAAGCATCACTGCCGCTCCAAATTGCCGATGCTGTGCTTTCATCACTTACTTCACTGACATTATATTCGCTATTGGTCTTTGAAGAGTTATCTTCCGGAAATCCAATAACATACGTGCCGCCAAAATCCAAATTTTCAGAATCACCGCTGCCGGTATCTGCATTACTTGCCGCATTATCCGACGATGATGATCCGCCGCCACCGTGTCCGCCGGCCGCCGCCACTGCCACACCAATAGCCACCGCTGCCGTGCCGGCCAAAATATACGGCATATTGTTTGATAAACGAGATACGGAAGCGCCTTCCTTTGCCGGTGCATACATACACCCTGCATAAGAATTAGCACCATATTGCAACAACAAATTATAGGCCGCCATATTACCTTCGGCATGCGCCGTGCAAAGCGCCGACATACCACTGCCATCTGTTGTATCTATTGAATAGCCTTGTTGCAAATAACTTTCAATCGTTACCGCATCACCACGTTTGGCCGCCGCATATAATGCATCTTTAACCGACCCGAAAGCTTGAACCGGCGCGCCGTAAAAAACCAGAGCCGCTCCAAAAAACACACCATATTGCCAATTTTTCATTTTTTATTCCTTTAAATAAAACAGTATATTTTATCATATACCAAATAACAATAAATTGCAAGCAATGATTCGTGGTTGACAGCCATTAAAATCTGCATTAAAAATAACGATATAAAAAAACAAGGAGAATAAAATGTCATACTGTTTGGATATTAACAAAATTAAGGTGCGTCTGCAATATATTTTACCCAAAAAAGCATTAACTCGGCTGATCGGCTTGTTGGCCGATGCCAAATTAGGCAAAGCAACCTCTTGGGCTATTGAGCAGTTTGCCCGCGCCTATCACATAAATTTAGATGAAATGGAAGGTCAAATTGATGACTATAAAACATTTAACAGTTTTTTTGCCCGTCCTCTGAAAGCCGGTGTCCGGCCGATTGACGCAACAACAAACAGCATTATTTTTCCGGCTGACGGACGAATCAGCCAATATGGCAAGTTAAAAGAAAATTTGCAGTTGCAAGCCAAAGGGCATTATTTTACCACTGATACATTGCTTGGCAGCGATAATGATGCTGCGCTGTTCAAAAACGGTGATTTTATGACGGTTTATCTGTCGCCGAGCGATTATCACCGTGTGCATTTACCCCTGTCCGGCAAACTCAAAAAAATGACTTATATTGCCGGCGAGCTGTTTTCAGTCAATCCGCTCTATACACAGCATATTCCCGAGCTTTTTTCGCGCAACGAACGTGTGGTCTGCTTGTTTGAAACGGCCGCCGGCCCAATGGCGATTGTTTTGGTTGGTGCCGCCATTGTCCGAAGCATTGAAACCAAGTGGGCCGGTGTGATAGCACCGCAAAAGTCAGACTTTGCCGTTTATGATTATGAAAATGAGGATATTCGTTTTAACAAAGGCGATGAAATCGGCAAATTCTTTATGGGCAGCACCGTAATTTGCCTGTTTGCCGAAAACGCCGTTAAAATGACCGATATTGCCTTAGAAACCCATATCAATATGGGGCAAAAAATGGCCGAAATTGCTTAAATTTCATATTAAACAATTATCGCCATTTTACCTTTTTGAAACAATGTTATTACCTTAACTGCGTCTTAGGGCATAATCTGTTGCATCATTTGTTTTGTGCTTTGTGTTACCTCATTCAAATCGTCGTCAATATCGTCGGTCATTTCCGTATAGGCATTTTCCGTCATTTGCTGAGCCATCGCCGTTACCTCTTGTGTTTTTTGCTGAAAAACGGCTCGCGGATCAATATGCCCTTGGTTGATTTCTTCCATAAAATAAATCATACCGAATACAACCGCACAAAGTAACGCCACCTGAATTAATCTAATCATGATATTTTCCTCCAAACATCAGACATAAGATATAATCATCGCCTTTCAAGCTGACCGCTGGCCATACTTTGGCATAAATTACTTTTAAGAAAAATATCCACAAATAATAAAAATATTATTGATTACTTGAAAAATAAGATTTATATTATTTTTGAAAGGTATAAAAAAATGACAACTACACACTTACACAATCTGGCAAACGCACTTTTTTCTACATGGTTGGAACACAATCAAGAATATGGCAAAGGCGAATATCTATCTGAAACAACCAATTTTGTTTTGGCTTTTGACGAATATTTGAACGAAACACCTTTTATCCGTATTAAAGAACTTTTGCCAACTTTACGACAAGAAGAATTTGCCGATTTAAAAAAATATATTTCTGATGGCATAGAGCATTATTTATTAGAAAATGCTAAGATTTTAGCCCTATCATAAATAATTTTGGGAAAAAACGGCAAATCCTATTGTTGTTTGCCGCAACCTAAACTATATATAAAAGAAGTATTTTATGGAGAAAAATGTTTATGTCAGAAGTTCTGGAAAAAGCAAAGAAGAATAAGGCCCCCGCCTCAAAACAAACTGCTCTGCCGGTTTTGCCGCTTCGTGATGTTGTGGTTTACCCGAAAATGATTATGCCGATTTTTGTCGGCCGCGATAAATCAATTGAAGCCGTGCAAAAGGCCAATGATAAAGGCTCGGATATTATTTTGGTCATGCAAAAAAAGGCCGAAACCGAAGTTCCGACCGCCAAAGATTTATATAAGGTCGGCACCCTCGGCAACATTTTGCAAATGCTCAAATTGCCGGACGGCACGGTAAAAATTTTGGTAGAAGGCGTTGAACGCATCAAAATAACCGCCTTTCATGACAACAAGTCGTATTTTTCAGCCGAAACCGAATCATATCCGCAGCAAAAAGAAGATAAAAACGAATTAGAGTCGTGGGCGCGTGCCGTTGTCAGCCAATTTGAAGACTATGTGCGCGCCAACAAAAAAATTCCGTTTGACGTAGTGCAATCGGTTAAGCAAATTGATGACTATGCCAAACTGGCCGACACCGTAGCTTCGCATTTAACGCTTAAAACCGCCGACAAACAATTTTTGCTTGAGGCGTCCACATTAAAAGAACGTCTTAATAAACTTTTGCAGTTGATAGATACGGAAATGGTGGTCTGGGAAGTAGAAGACCGCATTAAAAATCGTGTTAAAAAGCAAATGGAAAAAAGCCAAAAAGAATATTACTTAAATGAGCAAATGAAAGCCATTCAAAAAGAGTTGCGTCAAGATGAAGAAGATGAGCTCGGGGAATATTTAAAACGTATTAACACCACCAAGTTTACCAAAGAAGCGCGCGAAAAGGCCTTAAATGAGCTTAAAAAACTGCGTGCCATGAGCTCAAGTGCCCCAGAAAGCTCGGTTATTCATAATTACTTAGATTGGTTGCTTGACCTACCGTGGGATAAAAAAACAAAATTAAACAAAGATTTAAATACTGCAATTAAAATTTTAGATGAAGATCATTACGGTTTAGAAAAAGTCAAAGAACGTATTGTTGAATATTTGGCCGTGCAATCGCGCTCAAAACGCTTAAAAGCACCGATTTTATGCTTAGTCGGCCCGCCGGGTGTCGGCAAAACCTCGCTCGGCCGCTCCATCGCGCGCGCCACCAACCGACATTTTGTGCGTGCTTCATTAGGCGGCATGCGTGACGAAGCCGAAATTCGCGGCCACCGTCGCACTTATATCGGCGCCATGCCGGGCAAAATCATTCAGTCCATTAAAAAGGCCGGAACTTCTAACCCGTTGTTTTTGCTGGATGAAATAGACAAGTTAGGCAACGATTGGCGCGGCGACCCAAGCTCGGCTCTTTTAGAAGTTCTGGATCCTGAGCAAAACAATACATTTGATGATCACTATCTGGAAGTAGATTACGATTTATCTGATGTCATGTTTGTCACCACGGCAAATTCGCTTGATATGCCGCGTCCGTTACTTGACCGCATGGAAATCATTCGCCTTTCGGGATATACCGAAGATGAAAAGGTAGAAATTGCCAAACGCCATTTGTTACAAAAAGTGTTTGATGAAAATGCCGTCGCCTGCTCCGAGCTGATTATTACCGATGCAGCCATTCGCGACATCATACGCTATTATACCAGCGAAGCCGGCGTGCGAAATTTGGAACGCGAACTGGCAACCATTGCCCGCAAAGCCACTAAAGAGATTTTGATGCACAAAGATAAATGCGTCACCATTGAGGTTACGCCGGAAAATTTGGAAAAATATCTCGGCGTCAAAAAATATTCTTACGGTGTGGCTGAAAAACAAGACCACATCGGTGTCACCACCGGTTTGGCATGGACCGAAGTCGGCGGCGATATCTTATTCATTGAGGCCGTAGATATGCCGGGCAAAGGCAAAGTCACCCAAACCGGCAAACTGGGCGATGTCATGAAAGAATCTATTGAAACCGCTTATTCCGTGATGCGTGCTCATTCCCGTGAGCTGAATATTGATCCCGATGTGTTTGAAAAAACCGATGTGCATGTGCATGTGCCTGAAGGCGCCACTCCGAAAGACGGACCTTCGGCCGGTATTGCCATGTTCACCACTTTGGTATCGGTGTTTACCAAGCGTCCTGTCCGCAGTGATGTTGCCATGACCGGAGAAATCACTCTGCAGGGTCGTGTGCTACCGATTGGCGGTTTAAAAGAAAAACTGCTGGCGGCATTACGCGGCGGTATCAAAACCGTGATTATTCCGCAGGAGAACGTTAAAGATTTGGCTGAAATTCCGGATAATGTCAAAAACGAAATGAAGATTATTCCGGTATCCAAAGCCTCCGAAGTGCTGAAAATTGCCCTACGTGAATAATTTTTGCCGAATAAACATCAATGCCCTGATGGAGCAATCCGTCGGGGCATTTTTTGTTTGAACTACACTCTATAATGGTAATAAAACAAATAAAAGTCATCCCTCGCTTTGCCGCATTCGTCTTGCAACGCTTCGCTTGCTTCGGTCACTCGTTCACTAAATTCGCCTTAACTACTGTTCAGGCTCATAAAGTGAACTTCGCCCGTCATCCAAAAACAACATTTTAAGGTTGTTTTTGTTCTTCCGGCGTCAAGGGATCTTCAAATTAAATTATTCCACTAGCGTTAAACAAAAAGAAAATCCCTCGCGGCAGCTCAGCGGCGGGGAATTTTCTAAATCATAAAAACTTATTACGGCAGATATTTCAGCGCGTCCAGCGCGCCTTGCAAAATATAGGCCGCCGCCGACGCGTCCAGCACCTTTTTCCGCTTATCGCGTGACAAATCCACCTCTTTAATCAAAAAATTTTCCATTGCCGACGACGACAATCGTTCGTCCCAAAAAGTATATGGCAAATCAATTTCCGCTGCCAGTTTGGCGGCAAACGCCCTCACCGCCTGCGCCGTTTCTCCTTCTTCGCCGTTCATTTGCAACGGCAAACCGTAAACAATGCCGCCGATTTCTTTTTCAGCCACAATACGCTTTAATTCGGCCACATCTTTTTGCCAACTGTCGCGATAGATGATTTTATATGAACTGGCAATACCGCACAGCAAATCCGATACGGCAATCCCCATGCGCTTGGTGCCGAAATCTACCCCCATCAATGCCTTATACGGTGGCAAAATTTGTTTTAATTCTTGCAATAACATCTATATTTTCTTCTATCGATTATTACCGCCACGCTTTGCCGTTTTCTTTGGCGCTCCACATTTTTCTGCATTGCATTATATATCATATATTTAAATTCGTGTCCAGATTTTTTTCATAGTCGCTAAGCTTTTTGAGATTGCTGAAAAAACGGCAAAAACAATTGACACCACCGCATATATGCCTTATCATAAGGTAAATATTTTAATGAAAGGATTACCGATGGAATTTTTTGAAAAACGCGATGGCGATAAAGTTACTTATACCATTAAAGGTCGTATTGATACAAATATGGCACCGGTTTTGGCCGAAGGTCTGCATTTGGTAGACGTTAAAGAACTGGTTTTTGATCTTAAAGATGTTGACTATGTCTTTTCGGCTGGCTTACGCGTCTTTTTACAAGCCCAAAAAATTATCAATGCCAATCATGGCACCATGAAAATCATCAACGTGCAAGAATCGGTCAGAGAACTGTTTGCTCTCGTCGGCTTTGATGGCATTATGGATATTGAATAAACTTGGCAAAAACAACTTTGCTGCATTGTCTGAAACATTATTTTGAAAAATCGGCGTTATGACCAACTTACTACAAAAAATATATGAATTATTGCATTTTGGGCACAGCTCCAATGAAAGAGTTTTTGCTGCCGACATCAAATATATTGACGCTGTTTTAAGTTATTTGGAAGAAGACATGGCACAAAAAAACATTGCTACCGAAAAACGTGCCAATATTATTGTGGCGGCAGAAGAAATCTTCTCAAACATTGCTCAATACGCCTATCCGCCCGGCAGCGGTATCGCACGCATTAAAACACAAATAAAAAACGACACCTATATTGTTCAATTTTCCGATAAAGGCACCGCATATAATCCGCTTGACAAGACAGATCCGGACGTTACCAAAAGCGCCGAAGAACGCAATATCGGCGGTTTAGGGATTTTCTTGGTTAAAAAAATGACCGATAACGTCACTTATCAACACATGGACGGTCAAAACATTCTTACCATCAGCATAAATTTATAGATGCTAATACCCTTTTTTTTCTCCGTCATTCTGAGCCGTCACAGATAGCGAAGAATCCATTTCTAAAACAAACAAGTCATGCCTCTGCGCTCTGCGTGGATAAGGCAACTACCGCTTTTTTTATCATTCTAAAAAGACTTTCTCTTCCACGGTGTAGACAAAGCTACATAAGCCAAGCGCCTGTTCAAGCCCAAACCCATTTTTAATGCGTCAGATACGAAGAAAGTTTTCTTCTTGCTCCGTAAGTTTCGCGATAATATCGCTCAACAACTGCGCTTCGGTCACTCGTCTACTAAATTCGCCAAAGCTACCGCTTTTGCTCATTAAGTAGCCTTCGCCTGTCGTCAAAAAACAACATTTAGAGGTTGTTTTTTATCCTCCGGCGCGGTGTAGAACAAAGCTACATAAGCCAAGCGCCTGTTCAAGCCTAAACCCATTTTTAATGAGTCAGATACGAAGAAAGTTTTCTCACGCGGTGTAGAACAAAGCTACATAAGTGAGAAAACTTTCAAGTAGATGACCATTAAAAATGGGTTTATTGATCAAGGAAAGAGCGCAACTTCTTAGACCTGCTCGGGTGCTTGAGCTTACGCAAAGCTTTTGCCTCAATCTGGCGAATACGCTCACGCGTCACATTAAATTGACGCCCAACCTCTTCTAACGTATGATCTGTGTTCATACCAATACCGAAACGCATTCTGAGCACGCGCTCTTCGCGCGGCGTCAAAGACGATAAAATCTTGGTGCAAGTTTCTTTCAAATTAGAATGAATCGCCATATCAAGCGGTTGCAACGCGCTCTCATCAGCAATAAAATCTCCCAACGATGAATCTTCTTCATCTCCGACCGGTGCTTCCAAACTGACCGGCTCTTTGGCAATTTTCATCACCTTACGAATTTTATCCAGCGGCATAGAAAGCCGTTTAGCAAGCTCTTCCGGCACCGGCTCACGCCCCATTTCCGAAAGCATTTGCCGTGATGTGCGCACCAATTTGTTAATGGTTTCAATCATATGCACCGGAATACGAATGGTGCGTGCCTGATCGGCGATTGAACGTGTAATTGCCTGACGTATCCACCAAGTGGCATAGGTAGAAAACTTATAGCCGCGACGATATTCAAATTTATCCACCGCCTTCATCAAGCCAATATTACCCTCTTGAATCAAATCCAAAAATTGCATACCGCGGTTGGTATATTTTTTTGCAATAGAAATCACCAAACGCAAATTTGCTTCAATCATTTCTTTTTTAGCGCGCTCGGCCTCACGCTCACCTTTTTTAATGGTATCCACCATTTTGCGATATTCGCTGATTGGTAAGCCGCATTCTTGCGCCATCTGTGCCACATTTTTCCGAATTTCAATTATCTCGGCCTTATGTGCCGAAACAAAAGCCTGCCAATGCTTATCTTTCTTTAGAGATATCTTGTCAAGCCAATTCGGATCCAACTCCGACTTTTGATACACTTCCAAAAAATCTTCACGCTTAATTTTGCATGCCAAGGCATAGCGCAACAATTTTCCTTCTTGGCTCATCAGCCGATTATTCATATCGTTAAGTTGTTCAACCAACTGCTCCACTTTAGCACTGTTTAAGTGAATAGAGCTCATCAGCTCAACCAGTTCTTTTTTCAGGTTCAAATAGCGCTTTTCGGTTGACGGAATAATCTTGCGTCCCGATAAAATAGAAGCCATACGCTGACTTTGAATTTTCTTCAAATTATCATAATAGCTGGAGATTTTATTCAAAATATCCAAAACCGGCTGCATCAGCATATTTTCCATTGCTGTTACCGAAGTTGCACTGCGACCGCCATTTTCAATATCTTCTTCATCTTCGGTGACCTCACCGTTCTCGTTTTCATCCAATGATGCCATATTTTCATCATCGTCTTCTTCCATATCGTCGGTCACATCACTTTCCAAATCAATATCGGTTTCCAAATCGTCATCAATTTCATCTAAATTTTTTTCATTGAGTTCTTTGGTTACCTTTTCCAAATCGTCCACACTGTTTTCGGCTTCATCGTCAAATACCATGGCTTCGGAATCATCGCCATACATCATTTCCAAATCAACAATATCACGAAGTTGCAGAGTGCCGTTCATTAATTCATCACGCCAACCGGCAATAGCTTTAATAGTCATCGGGCTTTCGCACAATCCGCCAATCATAACGGTTTTACCGGCTTCAATACGTTTTGAAATGGCAATTTCGCCTTCGCGTGAAAGCAATTCAACCAAGCCCATTTCCTTAAGATACATGCGCACCGGATCGTCAGAGTGCCCAAGTTCTTTCACATCAATATTGCCGACATCATCTTGGCTGTCATCTTCGGTTTCATCATCATAATAAGAATCTGCCTCACCGGCCTCAGCCTCCTCCGAATCGGAAATAATATTGATTCCCATATCCGAGATTTCAGACATTATATCTTCAATTTTTTCAGATGTCATTTTTTCCGGCGGCAATACCTTATTAAGCTCTTCCATAGTAATATAGCCTTGCTTTTTGCCTTTGGCCAACAAGTGGCGAATGGCGCCTGCCGTATTTTCAACCATAGCCGAATCTATGCTATCGTTGTCATATAAGTCTTGGTTATTTTTTTCTGCCATAACGTTCCTTAAAAATCGATTTTTTTTAACCCTTATAGGGTTATAATTTTGCTAGCGGCGATAATATAATCAAAGAAATGTCAAATGTCAACAGTTGCATAACATTTTTTTACATTTTCTGACTTTTAAGCCACAATACCTATCAAAAGCTGACGTATCAAATCCGCCTCCGGTAATTTATAATACCCTTTGTTGGCGACATTTTGCGGGAAATAATCGGCAATACTTAGAGCATATATATTAGATTGCTGATTTAAGAAATCACGACTTAGATTGATGGCATTGGCATTGGTTTGCAAATACTCTTTATATTGCAAAATAGAGTTTTTGGCTCGGTTTACAAAGCTGTCCTGCTGGCTGAAAATATGCGTAAAGGCAAAAATAACCGCCACAATGGCCAAAATCACCGCATTGACAATACCGCCGATATATACACTACTGAACACCCAAATGGCAAAAATCGCCGCCAATGCAAAAATCTTAATCGGCACATTAACCAGCCAAAACTTAAAACGGTGGCGCAAAATCCAAATATAAAACGCATAAAGCAACGAAACTGCCAACATAATTGTCAAACTCTGCGCCCAGTTAATGCTGTTCAGAGCCACAAAAATCTCGGTTAAAAGCAACATTGCACAGCTGAAAACAACATAGCTGATATTGTGCATCAACCGATGTTTTTTTATCAGCTTACGATTGGCTTTTTCAAAAATCTTACAACATTTTTTGATAATCGTATTATTTACATTGTTGATTTCCACTTGACTGCTTTTCTTAGCAAATAATTTTTTAAGCGCTCTTTTTTCCACTTTATTCAAACGCGCGCTGTAAATATTGTTTTTAGTTAAGAAAATACGGCTATCTTCGCGCTTGATATCAATCGCTTGTTTACGATACAAATCCAATAACTGCGCCACAAAAGCTATTCTGTCATATTTGCCAACTAAAATATGACGCATCAGCGAACCGTTATATGTCGGATTATATTGATGTTTTTTATGGTCATATTTCAAAGCCCATAATGAAAGCACATAAGCCAGAACCACAGCGGCCAACCCCAAACACGCATATAATACACTGCCCCAATTACTTAAAAAGTTACTTATACCTTTTTCAAAATCCGGTAAAAATGTCTTTTTATCCATCACTGTCACCAAATTCATACTTTCGCCGTTCAAAAGCGGTGTCCAGTTTGAAAAAGCAATCACATTTTGCGCCAAACGGTAAATATTGGTGCGTCTGTCGGTATATTGACCTTTATAGCTGATAACCGTTCTGGCTTCTTTGAAACCATGCCCCATCGGCAATGTTACAATGGCATTAGCCGAGGTAATAAAAGCATTAAGCGGCCGCCCCGTCAAATTCCAATCCATATAAATCATATCTTTGTAGTGTTGCAAATGATGATTAACCATGTAATCAAACGTATATGTATAGACCCCCGGTTCCAATTCCTGTTTATATTTCGGCTTCAAAACGATGTCGTCGCCGATTTCTTCCGCCATATAGGCGATCGGCGTGCCGTTAATACGCACGTCTTGTAAAATAAGGTCCAAACGCGAAGCGTGATTTTTCTGGTCATAAACATATTTCGGAAACCGACGTTGCAGTGCACCGGCAAATTTTTTACCGTTAGCCACCACCACAATAGTATCTTCAATTTTCAGATAGCCGTTAGCCTGAATATCAATATAGCTCAAAAAATACGGAATATGTTCCATTGCCGGCGCCAAAACCCGCCGACCGCTGGGTAATGTAAAACCAACTGTCGGAATTTGCGGTTCAACTTCCGCTGCTTTATCCTCTTTAACCAACGTAAAAAAGCGCGTTGCCGAGGCAGCGGCTTTGCGCTCCTCTGCATCATCAACATCGCTTATTCCCATATCGGACAGTGAATTTTCTTCATCATGAACGGATTTTAAAGCCTCTTCATACATTTTTTGAAACAGCGGCTTATTTTTTTCCTCCATGGCTTTATAATATTCCGGCGTATGAATCACGTTAATGGAGGTAGTCTTGTTTAAATCAATTTCTGCCGATGTTTCGGAAAAAGCTGCCGTTTCAAAGCGTTTTTTGAAATAAGCGCGCACTTCTTCTTGGTTATTCGGATCCGGTAAATCAGGTGTAACGGCATTTGCCGGATCCATATTGCGAGTTGGCGATTGATAGTCTTCAAGCCCTATAATGGAACGAACATCTGCATATCCTAATGTGGCGTGCCATATCAATATATAACAAAAAACGGCTAAAAACTTTTTTTTCATTTGCAGTCCCTGATTTTTACGATTAAATTACCATTAGATGATAGTGTAAGTTATAAAAATTAAAAAAGAAATAAAGGAGATAAAATAATGAACAATAAAATTGCCGCCGTTATATTGGGCGCCGGAAAAGGCACGCGCATGAAATCAGATAAGCCGAAAGTTTTAATGCCGGTTTGCGGTAAACCGATGATTAGCCACATCATTGAAACCCTGCAAACCATTCCGGCCGATGAAATTATTACGGTTATTTCGCCTGACGGTCAAGATGTGGCCAAAGCCGTGGCGCCGCATCCGACTTGTGTGCAAGAAGCGCAGCTCGGCACCGGTCATGCCGTCAGCTGTGCCCGAAATTTGCTATATGATTTTCGCGGCACGGTTTTGGTTATTTTCGGCGACACCCCGCTGATTACCAAACAAACATTCTTAAATTCCGCACGCAAAGTGCAAGAAGGTTACGCTGTTGTGGTCTTAGGTTTTCGCCCGCAAGATCCGGCACGCTACGGCCGCTTGATTATGAACGGCAATGAATTGGAACGTATTGTTGAATTTAAAGATGCCACCGACGAAGAAAAAGCCGTAAACTTCTGCAATTCCGGCTTTATGGCTTTTGACGGCCGCTATTTGTTTGAAATTTTGGCACGTATAGACAATCAAAATGCCGCCCACGAATTTTATCTTACCGATGCTATTGCCATAGCCCGAAACATGGGGCTCAAATGCACCGCCATTGAAGGTGACGCCGAAGAAGTTGCCAGTGCCAACACTTTAGAAGAATTGGCTTTATTGGAAAAATATTACGGAAAACGTGCTCATGAATAAGTTTTTAAACCTGCTATACTATTTTTTGCTCGGCGCTTTTGTGCTGTTTGTGGTTTATTTAACCGTTATGCTGGCCATATCGCCCAAACAAGATCGGCAAAAGCGCGGTTTTATCGCCTGCACTGAACAACTGGTGCTTGACGTAGCTGAATGTGAACGCGGTTCCATCATCTGCCCGCTGAAATATTTAGGACACGATATGGCTTGCAACACGGCTGTTATTTTAGACGGTTTCGGTGCTTGGTTGCGCGGTCGCCAACCAACGCCGTGGGCAAATTACCTATTTGTCGCCGAATCTCTTGAAGCAACAGATGCCGACTTTGATCACAGCCATATTGAAAATATGGAAAAATTGGAACAACAACGGCAATTCATTTGGCACAAACAGCAAGAATTAGATGCTGCCAAAAGCCGCAGCTTGAATTTGCGCGATGACGTGCTTATGTCTGCGCCGGAAGATGTTTTACCAAATGAATACAAAGAAAACATAACGCTTCCTGACGAGGATAGTTCTCAAACCTCCGAAGATATTTCAGATGAAGCATTCATGGACGATATAAAACCTGTTAAACAAAACACCGAGGAGAAACCGAAAAATGAAGAAAAATGATATGCCTGCTTGGGATTTAAGCGATTTATATCAATCAACTAGCGATCCGCAAATCTCTAAAGATTTAGAGCAATATCGCCGCCAAACTGCCTCTTTTGCCAGAAAATACAAAGGTAAACTGGCCGCCCTTTCGGCAAATGAATTTTTAGCGGCCGTGCAAAATATTGAAAAGCGTTCACTGATTGCCGCACGGCTCGGCGGCTTTGCCTACCTCAATATGGTCACGCAAATGAAAAACAGCGAAGCCGTAATGTTTTACCAAAGTGTGGAAGAAAAATTAACCGACTATAGCAAACCGGCGGTTTTCTTCAGCTTGGAATACAATGCCTTACCGCAAGCCAAAATCAACGAATGGCTCAAAGACAAGCGCGTGCAAACATATAAATATTGGCTTAAGCGGCTACGCAAATTCAAAGACTATCAGCTTAGCGAGCCGGAAGAAGAATTGCTTTTGGAAAAATCACTGACCTCGGGTGATGCTTGGGTGCGGCTGTATGAAGAACATTCATCGCGCTTGGAATTTACCGTAGACGGCAAAACTTATAATGATGCCGAACTTTCCAAATTGCTCTTAGATAAAGACGGCGCCTTACGTTTGCGTGCCGGCACGGAAATGAATCGCGTATTCAAGCAAAACAGCCATTTGATGACTTTTATTTACAATATGGTTATCAAAGATAAAGCCGTTGAAGACGAAAAGCGCGGGTTCAAAACACCGGTCTCGGCACGTAATCTAAGCGAAGATGTCTCGGATGAAAGCGTTGAAGTATTGGCGCAAACCGTTAAAAAGCACTATAAAGACATCGCACATCGCTTTTATAAGCTCAAAGCCAAGTGGCTCGGCATGAAAAAAATCAACTATTGGGACCGCAACGCGCCTCTGCCGTTCAGCAATGACGTCAATTATTCGTGGGACGAAGCGGTAAAAATCGTGCTCAATGCTTATAAAGAATTTTCCCCGAAACTTTATAAAATCGCCAAAGACTTTTTTGACCATAATTGGATTGATGTGCCGCCGCGCGACGGTAAACGCAGCGGTGCTTTTTGCAGCGGCCCGTTGGCTTCGGAACACCCGTATTTAATGCTGAATTTTGCCGGCAAACAGAATGACGTGCTGACTTTAGCACACGAACTCGGCCACGGTTGTCATCATCAACTGCGCACCAAAAACGGCGAGCTGAACGAACATTCACGCATGACCTCCGAAGAAGTGGCGTCGGTGTTTGGTGAAATGATAGTGTTTCAATCCATGTTACGCAACACAACCGACGACAGGGCTAAACTGTGCTTAATTGCATCAAAAGTCGGCGATATGATAAACACCGCCATTCGCCAAATCGCGTTTCACTTTTTTGAATTGCGCGCCCATACCGAGCGCAAAAACGGCGAACTTTCGGCCGAACGCCTGAGCCAAATTTGGGTAGAAGAAATGCGTGACAGCCTTGGCGATTATGTTGTCATAGATGAAAACAGCGCCGATATTTGGCCGATGGTCGGACACTTTTTCTTTTTGCCGTTTTATGTATATGCCTATTCTTACGCCGATTGCTTTGTCAATTCGCTGTATCAGGTTCACCAATCCGGCACGGTAGATAATTTTGCCGACAAATACTTGGATATGCTGTCTAAAACCGCGCTTGAAGACTATGGCAAGCTGCTCAAACCGTTCAACTTAAATCCGAATAATGCACAGTTTTGGGAATACGGCCTGTCGCTGATTTCGTCATATATTGATGAGCTGGAACGGCTGGATAAAAAAATCAACAAATAAAATAAATCAGGAGTAAAACCATGAAAAAGAATGCTTTAATGATTGTGATAATTGTGTTGCTGGCGGCTAATTTAGCATTTACCGGCTGGGTAAAATATTCGTTTGATAAAACCGCCGCGCGTTTAGAGGCCAAACAACAAACTTTTATGACGGATATGAAAAACACTTTGACCGTGCAAGATGCCATGCTTGACCGCCTGATGCACCCAGGATTGTAATTATTTAACCCTAAATATTTAAATCGTCATGCCTCCGCGCTCTGCGCGGATAAGGCATCTTCTGATTTTTATAACCTCAAGCGCCCCTACATCCGGCGCTTTTTTTCATATTTTTGTAACACAAAACCAATTGATAAAAAGGATATAATGTGATAAAATGAGAAAAAATATAAATCAATAGGTCTAAATCCATGGTTAAGGCACGCGACATCAATAAAGATATTAAGGTTATATCCGAAAAAGTCGGAACAGCCGTTTTTGCTTACGAAGATATATTTCATCCCAACGTTAAAAATGAATTTCATTATGATTTTAAAAAAGTAATTGGCGAATATGCCCGAGTTCAACAAATCTCACTGGAAGAATCTGAACAACGCTTAAATGAAATAGGCGTTCTTTCCCCTTTACCAAACGGCGAATACAAGATTGAAGTTGGGGGAACAACACGTAATGGAGGCGGATTAAATTATCAGGGAGAAGTATTTTTTTCTTTTAATCAAAAAGATTATCGCACAAAATATCATGAATTAGCACACTCTTTACAAAAAGAATATGATTTATTTAACCACGACACCATTCAGACGCAATATGATATCGCAGAAAAAGGATTATCTGATGAGCAAAAAAGCGAATTACTAATGAGTAAAGACACTTATCATCAATACTTGAATGAAATGCACTCAGAAAGCTTTTCTTATGCTGCCATGATGCTCCGTGCCTCAAATGGTTTGGATTTTATTCGCCAAATGTCAGCGGCATATAATGCCGGGGAAGGCCGTAACTTAGTAGCTCTTCTCAGTTTCGGCAAAACAGAATACGGAACCGACTCTCAAAATTCTGCTAAATTTTATGCCACAAGACCGGTAATGAAAGCTACCATCAAAGCTATCAGAAAAATTCGTAAAGAAGGCAAGGTAGGCGAATTTTTTGATGAAAATGGCGTTCTTCGCGATGAAAAATTGGCAAAATTATGTGAAAATATTGTCATGAAAAGTGCTTATTCGCCGCGCACATTAAATTCTTTTTTCAATTATAATATACAAGATGAACACAATTCCGAAGAACACGGTTGGCGTTTAGATGCTATTAAATCAATGATTCAGATGCCGACTACCGGTATAATGATATTGGTGCATGAAAGTGGAATATTTAATACAATACGAAAAATAGCTGATCACTATGTCCTCAAAAAAATTACTGAGAGAAAACTCAACAAATACATTAAAACTCCGAATAAATGTGATAATCCGGAAATGCAGGCCTTAAAAGAATATGAGCGTCTACAATTTAAATTAACGCAAATGGATCAAAAATTTCCCAATGAATATTTATCTTCAAGAATAAAAGATAAACTCCCCGTTATTGCCGATCATCATCTTCACGACACCTTATTACATAATATGGCCGATACCAAGATGGAAAAATCTTCATCATCTACAATGATGTATAAACATTTAACCGAATTAAATCAAATCATTGAACATAATCATTCCAACCCTTATTTTAAACAACTTTTACATGCTCAACCGGAAACACAAACTTTGCGTGCCATGATTAAAGACATGGAACAATACCCGCAAAAGAAAGTCTTTGACGCATATAATCTGCAACCGAAAAGAATGAATCAAGGTTTGATGACATACGGTCTAAAAATAAATATGAATAAAATCAATAATTTTGCCGAAAAATATAACATAAGTCCGGCTATAAAACGTTCTTTATTGAATACATTTATTCATAATCCTAAATTATTAAAATACAACTCAACTCGTCAAAAATTAAGTGAGGCACACCAAATCAAAGGAGATATTCTGGGTATAAAAAAGAAACAATTTGATAAAGAACTCAATCAATTGGCTGATACATTATATGCCAATTTCTACTATCATCAGGATAACCCGAAATATAAAGCTTCAATTGATGAATTGCAAAAGATTCCGTTGGATCAAAATTTTGAAACAGCCTGTATGGAAAAAATAACCGACTTGGAAAAAGTTGAACGTGCCGAATCAGATGCACACAAGGAACTTCGCAAAAAAGCTTATACCGGTCTTGATAAAATGGAAAATTCTATGGAGCAACAAGGTGAAGAATATCATCAAGCTACCTTAGAAACTGTCAAATCTTTTGCCGCTTTGGATAAAGCCGAACGAAATGAAATTTTAAAAGATCAATTGCCGGAAATAAAAGAAACTTTGGAACCTCTGGTTGCTAAATTACCGGAAAGAGCACTATACGAACAGGAAATTGCCGATTTAAAAATCGAGTTGGTGCAAAAATCGTCTCCGCAATCTGAAACCCAACAACCTACAACAGAAAAATCTACACCGGGAAAAGAATCCGCTTCAAAACAAGAAGCCGAAAAACCGGCGCAACAAGATAAAACAAAAGAAAATTCTGCGCCTAAACAAGAAAAAACCGCGACTACGCCAAGCAAAGACGACAAAGCGCGCTTGGCCGAGCTCAGCGGTCGCACCGGTCCGGCCAAACCGGTCACCAAAGCCCAAGATGACGCTTCTAAAACTCAAGACGCCCCAACCAAAACCCAAGACGGTAAGGCTGAAATCAAGCCGGGTGCCGAGCTTAAGTTTGCAACCCCGATGCAAACTTCCGACTTGCCGCCGACACCGGTTGTCGTGCAGGCTCCTTCGCAAGACGAATACGACAAATTCGCCAACCAAAATGCCGATTCCAAATTGCGCAAACTCTGCGAAGATCTGCGCGGCAAAGACGAAAAACTCTATACCCAAGTTGTTACCGAATGGAATCGTCAATATTACGAAAATCCGCCGAAAGATATGGCTCAAGGCGACCAAATTGCCCAAAACGTAATGATGCAATATAAAAAGGACTTGGAGCCTCTTGTCATTGACCAAATTCAAAAGGACATCACCCCGCAAAATAGCGCCAATGTTGATACCACAAAACTGGATCAAGCCAAAGACGATTTGCAACAAAAAGACCCGACTGCGCGCGCCGAGGCCGTTGCCGAGCTGAACAAACAGACTGAAAACACAGCTGATTTGCCGCAACCGACCGCTTTCAAAGAACAAACGTCCCAACAGCAAGGCGAAAAAGTCAATGCCATGCGCCACGATCATAATCTTGATTTAGAAAAAAGTGCCAACTATGTTCCAAACACAATAACAGCCCCTACCCGCACAGCACCACAGCCGCAACAAACCAACACCGCTGCCTTCAATCTGGCACAAGCAACCAAAACCGCCGACACCGGCCGCGGCTCTTATTAAACACTAATCAAAAACGGATTATCGCGCTCATTCGCCACGGTGGTCGGCTCGCTATGTCCTGAATATAAAATCGTATCTTCCGGCAAGCTCATAATCTTTTCCTTAATGCTACGTTTCAGCGCCGCTTCATCACCCAGCGGAAAATGCGTGGCGCCGACACTGCCTTTAAAAATCGTATCGCCCACAAACGCCACCCCGTTTTGCGCGTCGTAATATACCACCGAATCCGGCGTATGCCCCGGCACATGAATCACTTTTAGCGCCATCTTCGGCTGCGTTTCTATCGCCACAACCTCGCCGTCGGCCAAACTTTGTGCGCCGTCTAAAACAATCTCATCGCCCATAAATGCCGACAAATTAAATTCCGGTCGCCGCAACATTTCCTTGCCAAACTCATAAATATAATACGGCACTCCCAGTTGCCGATGCAACTGCGCCACCGCACCGATGTGGTCAAAATGCCCGTGCGTAAGCAATATTTTTTCTATCACCCAGTCATTTTCTTTAATTATCTGCGCCAATACTTCAGGCTCGGCCGCCGCATCAATCAAAAGGCCATGCCGACTTTGCTCGTCTATATAAAAATACCCGTTAGTTGTAATCACGCCGCTCAACGGCACTTGCTTAATCAACATTTTTCTCTCCGTAACTTGCACTGAATATAACCGCTCTGTCCGCAAAAGTCCAACAAAAAACGCCACAAATTGCTTGCGACGTTTATACATAGTTCAACAACAGCTTTAGGCTGTTTTTATCTGTTTAAAATTTACAGCAACACAATGCTACCGGCGGCTGTTCTACCTCTGTCATCATAAATTTCATAACTGACACGCTGTCCTTCATATAAACGGCGAATTCCTTTTTCTTCAAGCTTAGTCACATGCACGAAGACATCTTTACCGCCGTTTGTCGGCTGAATGAATCCGTAACCTTTGCGCGTATTAAACCATTTTACAGTTCCAGTACTCATTAGTTTATCTCCTTTATTGATACTATATACATGTTTATATTGTAATATAATTACGATTCTATTACAAGTTGCAATATACGCACAATAAGAAAATGTGTCAAGTCAAAAATCAACTTTTAAATGATAAAATTAAATATTAAACTTAAAAGTATATAATATTTTATTATTTATGATATGATGCTCTATTTAACCGGTCGTTTATGGCTAGCCCCAAACCAACATTTGGCACCGGAGCTACGGCAATTTTACCGCCGATAGCTTTTTCATCGGCCAAACGCAAATAAGCAAACAATCTGCTGGCCGCTTCTTTCAAATCGCCGGTCGGGCTCAGATTCAACGCGCCATCATATTTACCAAAGCCAATGTAAAATTCGTCCGGCTCCGGCGCAGTCACATTGATTCGTAACACATTTTTCGGTGCATAATGGCGCAACATTTGCCCCGGCGCGGTCGGTAAAGCCGGCACGGTCTCCGGCACCGTAATTTTCTCGCCCAAAAACGCCTCAATGTCTTCTTTGGCAGTTCCGCCGGCACGAAGCAATACCACCTGCCGTCCGGTTAAATCAATAATGGTAGATTCCACCCCTACTTGGCATGCGCCGCCGTCCAAAATCATATCCACTTTATTCCCCAGCCCGTCAGCCACATGTTGTGCCGTTGTCGGGCTTACCGATTGATATTTGTTGGCCGAAGGCGCCACAATCGGCACCCCGGACGCTTTAATCAAGCTCAAAGCCAACGGATGTGCCGGCATTCTGACGGTCAGCGTGCGCAGTCCCGAACATGCCAAATCCAAACATGGATTTTCCTCAATACGATTCAGCACCAAAGTCAGCGGCCCCGGCCAAAAATGCTTAGCCAACTCCATGGCTCGCGCATCAACCGCGGCATATTGCGGCAAAAAATCCACTTCGGCAATATGTGAAATCAGCGGATCAAACCGCGGTCGCTCTTTTGCGGCAAAAATCGCCGCCACCGCAGTTTCATTATAAACGTTAGCGCCCAAGCCGTAAACCGTTTCGGTCGGAAATGCCACCAACCCTCCGCGCTTAATCACCGCCGCTGCTTTTTGAATATTTTCCTCTGTGCCGCTGTATATATTGCTCATTTTTCACACTTCAAAAATCTCGTTTAATGCCGCGCCCAACTCATCATCGGCATAACTGTCCAACACCTCAAAATCTTCGCGATCAATAATCTGATATTTTTTGTGCACATAATCATACCCGAGATAGTCAAATTCATTATATCCCAAAAGCAACACATTTTGCGGCCGCGGCATGTTTTCATTCTGGTCTATAATATCCAAATCATCATCTACCGTTGCCCCAAATAAATAGCAACCGTTTGCTTTCATACCGTTATGATGTCTTAAAAAAGCCACATACGAAGCCGGCACAAAATCTAATCCCATATTGCATAAAACTTTTTGCGCCACAATAACCGCCTCTTTTTCAAGCGGCTCGCCTTCCTTATATGATTTACCTTTCAGATATTGCAAAAAATTTTTCATTTTATTTTATGCCCTCTTCCCGTCCGCTCATAAATAAAATTCCAAACCTGCCGATCAAATTCCGCCTCTTTATCCAGATTTTTCCTCTGTCTCAGTGTTTTTTGCGGCTTTTGCGGCTTAACATTTTCTTCTTTCTGCGCCGGTTTTACTTTGTTTTCGGCAGATTTTATTTTTTTACGCTCAGATGTTTTTTCTTTACTTACCTTTTTTGTTTCAGCCTCGTGCGCTGTTTCTTTTTTCTGACGCCGATTTTTCTTTTGTTCCTTTAACCATTTAATATATTCGCCCTCAAATTCCTGAATATCAGACTTAGACGTTCCTTTAATATTTTTAATTTCTTCCAACTTCTGCGTAATGGCCACTTTGGTGTAGTTAATTTTATATTTTTGCGCGATTTCAACTTCGTTTTTCAATCTGACTGCCGTCATTTTATTATAGTTGACCACATAGAGCATATCTTCGGTTTCGCGTTTTTTAAACTCGGCACCGTTTTCAAAATCGGCTAAAATACATTTATTTTTTCCGAACCCGAGCATCAAACGCGTTTTTTTATCTTTAATCGTCAAACGCTGATAAAATTCCTCTTCATCATTTTGTTTTAAAATACGATCAAAATAGTGCACATAATTGCCATGAAATCGCGGATTCAGTAAAACCAACATATTGGGATAATCCGTTCGCGCCAAATATCCGTTATTTGCCGCAATTAACACCGCACCGATATGGTGCAATTCCTCTCCTTCCAAACCTTCGGTGGTTATAAGTTTACCGTTTTCATCGCGTGCCTGTATCAGTTTTTCTTGCCGATGCATAATCAGATAGTCGGTAAATTCCTGCGGAATTGGCGAACCAACTTCAATACCCTTAACATCATATCCGGCTTTGGTTAAATCTTTGATGATTTGCGGCGTATATTCAAACGATGTAACCGTTATTCTTGAAGGTTCGGTTACTCCCCACAAACGCATGGCATTGCACAGCGATTCTACCGCTTCCGGCCTTACTCCGCGCGAGCTTGCTTCTTCCAATTTCAGCTTTTTATATTTATCGCCGCATCGTTGCATAAATTCTTTGACATATTTAGCTTTGATGCTCTCACCTTCCGGCAGAAAAGAAACCTTTGTGTCTTTAGATGACTTTTGATATGCTTGAAAAATCACATCACAAAAATCACTCACCGTCATAACCTTTAAGGCATCGGGATTGATACCGTTTTTTTGCATATACTTACGGATATCTTGGGTAATTTTGCGAAAACTTTCAAATTGCATAAACACGCGCCACATCGGCGATTTTTTCATATCATAGGCGCGCAGTCCCCATTTTCCTTTGTTTTCAGGTTTATTGAAATATTTATAAAAAATGCTCAGTTGGTGCGCAGTGCGCAAGTTAATGGTGCCGTGGCATTCCATTCTGATCAAACGTTTTTCATCGCGATGAATTTTTGTAAAAATACCTTTATCATATTCTGTTCCGGCAATTTGATGAATATTATCCAACAAATATTCGGCGCCTTCGGCAAAATCACGCGCAAAACCTTTCAAATTTTCACTTTTACCATGTTCTGAAATTTCAGCCAACAACTGATTCATGGCCAATTGTTCGTCTAATTTCAGGTCGGTAAATTTTTTCTTAAAGTTTGTCGGCTCAAGCAAAATTTGCATCAATTTTGCTTCATAAGGCGACTTAGTGCGCTTAGGCGGCAACAAATATTCATACACCGGTGTTTGCGATGTATCTTTTTGAAGTCTGCGCTGTTGCTTTTCTTTATAACTCTTTCCGGTCATAGTCTGCCTTTTCATATTTTGTCCAGAGTATAACCGCAAAATTCATAAATGTCCACTTATTTTTTCAAATAAAATCATATTTCTTGCAAAAAATAATTTGATGGTTACAATTAAACAAAACAACCTTTTGAAGGAGGATTTTATGGTAGAATTAACACTCGGACGCAACATTAAAACCGCCACCGATAAGCTGTTGGCGGCGGACAAAGCTCAAAAAATTATTGAACTGCTTGATTCTAAAGAAAAAATATTAGAATCGGCAATTAAAAAGCAAACGCCGACCGATAAAATCAAACTCTATGATTTAGGCAGCCATAAAATCTTTGTGGTGCTTTTGAAAAACCTGACCACCGCGCCGGCATGGCAAAATTTTGGCGGCGAAGTCTATCGGACCGTTAAACAATGCCGTTCGGTTAAAGTGGCACTACCAACAGCCAAGACGCAAAATATTTATGACTTTGCACTCGGTTTAGAACTTGCCGCTTACCGTTTTGACAAGTATTTTACCAAAAAAGCCGCTTCGTTTTATCCGACACTGGAACAAGTGGTTTTCACCGGCACAAAGCTCAAAAATTTTGACGGATATAAACCTTATGCCGGTTTAGCTAACGCTGTGCGCTATGCCCGCGATTTAATCAACGAGCCGGCCAACGCCCTTACTCCGCAAATTATGGCCGATGACATTAAACGTTTGGAATATTTAGGATTGAAAATAGAAATATTAGATGAAGATAAAATGCGCGAACTCGGTTTCGGCTTAGCCTTAGCTGTGGCTCAAGGCTCGCAAAATCGTCCGAAAGTTGCGGTTTTGCAATGGTTTGGTGCGCCGGACAATGCAAAAATAGAAATCGGCTTAGTCGGCAAAGGCGTTACCTTTGACAGCGGCGGCATTTCCATTAAAGGCGCCACCAACATGGGGGATATGAAACAAGATATGGCCGGTGCCGCCGCAGTTGTTGCCACTATGAAATCTTTGGCCTTACAAAAATCGCCGAAAAACGTGGCCGCCGTTGTCGGCTTGGTTGAAAATATGCCTTCCGGCTCTGCCTATCGGCCGGGCGATGTAATTACCTCTATGTCGGGACAAACCGTGGAAGTGATCAATACCGACGCCGAAGGTCGCTTGGTGCTGGCCGACTGCCTGACCTATATGCAAAAAACCTTTGCCCCGCAATATGTGGCCGACATTGCCACGTTAACCGGCGCCATCACCATCGCACTCGGCAGCACATTTGCCGGTATTTTCAGCAACAATCAACGCTTGGCGCAAACTTTAAGCATTGCCGGCAACAAGTGTGGCGAACGCGTTTGGCAAATGCCGCTTGATAAAGAATTTGATAAGTTGATGGATTCAAATATTGCCGACATGAAAAACACCGGCGGACGTTTGGCCGGTTCATCTACGGCCGCGTGCTTTTTGCAACGCTATATTGAGCCGCAAACCAAATGGGTGCATATTGATATCGCCGGCATGGATTTAAGCGACGGCTCAAAAGTGCTGTATCCGAAAGGTGCCAGCGGCTTTGGTGTGCGCCTGCTCAACCAGCTTGTGCAAGATATATAACCTGCATAAGTCGCAAAATTTGTCTAAATATTAACTAAAAATATAAGATTTTTCTTGCCAGAAAACATGGACTATTTTGCGAACAAAAATTTTTAAATTTCTAATATCAAATAGATATGATGTGAATTTCTGTCGAATGTTTCACGTGAAACATAGGACAAAAATCTGCATTAAAGGAATTTGAAGATGCCTTGACCACGCAAAGCGCGGAGGCATGACTGTTTATTATTATAATGACGAAGTTGTAAACCTCGGATAATGAGCTTAATACGAAGAAAGTTTTCTCACGCGGTGTAGATTTAACTGTGGCCGGTTACCGGCACAAAATTTTCCAAATTTATCCGCGTTGTATCCATGGCTCGTTGCCACTTTTCGTTATCGTGCGTTTCAAACAGCAAATCTTTATCGGCGTCAAGCACAAACCAATCGTTACGATAAATTTCGGCTTCCAATTGGCGCGGCTGCCAAAAAGAATAACCTAGAGCCACCAATTTATCTTTCGGTCCTTGGTCAAAGGCAATATCGGCAATAATTTCCGTTGTAGATGAAACCGCTATGTCTTTACCGACAATAATGGTGCCATCTTTGCGATAATCGGTGGAATGAAGCACCATACCGCGCACTTTTTCCAGCGGTCCGCCGCTATATAGCGAAATTTCGCTAAGTTTGGCATAATTATCTATCGGCAACTGAAAGGTCAAATCCGAAAAAGAAAATTCCTCCAGCCGTTTATTAACCACCAGTCCCATTGTGCCATGCGCCGTATGCGAACAAATATAAATCAGCGAATGATCAAAAATACTGCCGTCGTTTATTTGCGGCAAAGCCACAATAAACTTGCCGGTCAAAGCATATTTTTCATCAAACGCACTCATTATTCCCATCTTTCATAAAACTGTTTGCTTCTTGGCTTTTTTTATAGTATCATAAAATTAACATTTTGTGAAGCTTAATCATCATTATTTAAAATATGAAACATTTGTTATTGTATATAGTTTTTTTTCTTGGATTTTTCAACTGCTCGGCAGGCTTCGCCGCCTTACCGACTTTGCCCGATGATTTTGAAGGCGAAATCACTCGCATTCGCCTTGAGCGCCTGCAAAATGATGACTATTATGACCAATCTATGGCCGAATATGGCATTATTTTGTGGGAAATCGGCAAATATTTTTACGAAAAATACCCCGATATAACGCAGATAGATGATGATGAACTGGCTCAACAACTACAGCCGTTTTTTCCTAATGACAGCGACGAAGAACTTTTAAGCCGCACCGCTCTGCTGCGTAATGTTATTGCGGCTTATCGCGCGGCATCGCAATTTTATAACAGCGCAATTGCCGAAAAACTGGTGCCACACGCCATTAAAACCGTGCATTCCGCCGCTGACTATGACCACCCCGATGAAGTGCCTTACATAGAAGCCAAAGACGGACATTTTATCAAAGTTTACAATTTTAAAAAGTTTTTAACTTATAGTCATAATAACGATGAAAAGGCCGCCATTGAGGCCTTTGAGCGCAGTGATCCGAATGACGATTCCATTTTGAACAAATTTGACTATGCCGTCAAACAAATTGAGTGGAAAAAATTTCCGTTCTACGGTATCAAATACCAAAATCCTCTGCTTTCAACCACCGGCATTTCAGCCATCAGTAAAGGGCAAAATTTTGATTTGCGCCTATTATCGCGTCGCACTTACATTGACGGCAGTGATGAGCTGGACATCGGTGTGCAAATCCATACCGATGATGCCCACTTTATTTTGGCCGACGACGTTTCCGAAGACTTATCAAAAATCAATATTGACTTGAGCCAATCGCAAAATGTAGCAGATTATGAAGTGCTTTATCCGGCGCCGTTTGCCGCAAAATCGTTGCCGGCATATCATAAATATTTCGGCGACTTTTTAATCCCGATTAAAGTCAAAATTGCCGATCCGAACCAACCGCTTGTCATAAAAGCCGAAATAGATGTGACCTCTTGCGGCAACGCTCTTGTTTGCTACAATGAAATATTTTATCCGGAACTGACTATTGAGCCGAGCGGCAACGATATTTTTCCGAACGGATATGAAAACTTTTTTGCCCAGACTTTGGCGCAAATTCCGACACCAACGCCGCAAAAACTACACCTGCATAAATTTGTGGTTGACCCCAATGATAAAGGTGAATCTTTGCGTTTGGAATTTGATGTGGAAGAAAAAATGCAATCCTTTCAGGTTTATGTGACACAAAAAGACGGTAACACTTTATTTTCGGCGCCGCTCATCAGCCTTTTGGATAATCGTATTTATGCGCGATTTTTTCCTCTGGAGGCAAAAGAAAGTCTGAAAGACAGCGAATTTGTTGTCACAGCGGTTCTCAACGACCAATATTTTTATCGCGACACACTGATTGCCGGCACCGTCACACCGTTTGACTTAAATGCGTTGCATTTGAACATCGGCCTTATTTTACTGGCCATCTTAGGCGGATTTATCCTCAATTTTATGCCATGCGTTTTTCCGGTGTTATCGCTTAAAATTATGTCATTGTGCCGACAAAACCAAAATCCGACTCAGTTGCATCGCTCAGCCTTACAAACCGCGTTTGGTATATTGTGCGGCTTTACCCTGATTATTATTGCTTTGGTGCTGACCAAAATGCTCGGTTATTCGCTGGGTTGGGGCATGCAATTCCAAAACATGAGTTTTTTGGTGACCATGACATTTGTGCTGGTGTGTTTTATTATTTTGGCGCCGCAACTGAATTGGCAAAATTCGCTGCAAAATAAATGGCTTAGTGAACACCCTAAGGCCGATTTTCTGATTGGCACCTTAATTGTGCTGCTGTCAACACCATGCACCGGCCCATATTTGGCAACCGCCATCGGTTTTGCCCTAACCGGAGGCTATGCCGATATTGTGGTTTTATTATATGCCGTTGCCCTCGGCCTGAGCTTGCCTTATTTGCTGATTGCGTGCCTAAAACAACCGCAAACCCTGTTACCGCATGCCGGACCGTGGATGAACACTCTCAATTTTGTCATGCGCATTATGCTTTATTTGACCATCGGCTGGTTCTTTTTGCTGATTTATGAGCAAACCGATATTTGGTGCATTGTCAAAATTTGTGCGTTGCTGCTGTTTTTCTGTGCCGTTTTCTGGCTTTATCGCAATTTTGTGGCATTTCTTGATGAAAGATTCGCCGCGCAACTGCCAAGCGAAACCGAGCTCAAAATCCGCGACAACGCCAAATATTTCTTATTGCCGATTTTGGTAATCGTTATTATTTTGAGCGCGCATATTGCTCAAAAAAGCTATCATCTGAATTATGAACGGCACATGCAGAGCCGGTTGACCGGTATTGACATGGCACTGATTGAAGAAAAAATTGCCCAAGGACATTCGGTGCTTTTGGAAATCGGTGCCGATTGGTGCTTAACCTGTCACTATAACACTGCCACGGTTTTAACCGCCAAAAATTTGGACTATTGGCAACGTGCTTATAAATTAGATTTTATGCGGGTGGATTGGACTAATTATAATGCCGATACGCTTGAATTTATGGCACGCTACGGGCGCAAAGGTCTGCCGTTTTATATTTTGTATACACCGACATTGCGTGACGGCATTGTTTTACCGGAAATATTTGATAAAACTGACATTGAAAGCAAGCTGAAACAATATTAAAAAGCACTGAATTATTTGGCGTCCGCGTCATCATCCAAAATGATAAACTCATCATCGCCGATGACATTTAAAACCGTGCGCGCCCGCTCATCCAGCAAATCTAAATCCAAACTGTTGGCCGACAACAATTTGACGCGTTGTTCCCATTCTTCGCGCTGTTTATCATAATTTTCATTGATTTTTTCGGCTTCCGCCACTTTGTTTTGCAAATACATATATTTAAAAAAGCCACGATCACCTTTAACGGCAAAATACGAAAAATATGAACACAAAGCCATTAACAACACAATAAAAGCAGAGCTTTTGCTTTTTGCGATGATATATGACCAGAAACCCATATTTTCCCTCATATCTTTTGATTATCCTTTACCGCTCAGTTGAACATATTATTCTTAAAAAAGTGTTATAATTTTTGCCGTTTAGTAAAAATTTTCCGTATCGTCCGGCACTTTATTGGCACGCAAGTCAACCAATTTACCTTCACGCAAGGTAACTTCCCTATCCATTTTATGCGCTAATTCAATATTATGCGTGGCAATCAAAGCCGAAAGACCGGTTTCTTTAACCACCTCCAACAGCGTTAAAAACACATTATCCGAAGTATTCGGATCCAAATTACCGGTCGGTTCATCTGCCAACAACAATTTCGGTGTATTGGCAATCGCGCGGGCAATCGCCACGCGTTGTTGCTCACCGCCGGAAAGTTCGGCCGGCCGATGATATTTACGATCCCCTAACCCCAAACGTTGCAACAACCAACCGGCTTTATCAGCGGCTTCTTTATATGCCACACCGGCAATCAGTTGCGGCAAAATCACATTTTCTAATGCATCAAAATCCGGCAACAAATTATGGTATTGATAAACAAAGCCCAAATAATCACGCCGTAAAGCCGTGCGCACCGCATCGCCGGCATTTGAGCACAGCTCGCCGCTGACATAAACTTCACCGTCGCTTGGCGCCTCTAACAAGCCTGCAATTTGTAACAGTGTTGATTTGCCCGAACCGGAAGGTCCGATGAGAGCCACAACTTCTTTGGGACGAATGCTTAAATTAACGTCTTTTAACACTTCCAGCATATTATCACCCTGCCGAAATGTTTTATTGATGTTTTTTAATTCCAAAACCGCATTTTTATTCATAACGCAACGCCTCCGCCGGATCTAATTTAGAGGCCCGATAGGCCGGATATAACGTGGCCAAAAAGCACAGCAATAATGTGACCACAATCACGCAAACCACTTCATATTCATCAACTTTGGCCGGCAATTGCGACAGAAAATATATTTCCGAAGAAAACAAATCGCGGCCGGAAATGCGTTGCAAAAACTGCCGAATATTTTCAATGTTATGGCAAAACAACAATCCGATGGCTACCCCGACCGAAGTGCCGAGCACCCCGATAAACGCACCGTCCATGAAAAATATGCGCATAATCATACCTTTTGTGGCGCCCATGGTGCGTAAAACCGCCACATCTCGGCTTTTATCTTTAACCAGCATAATCAGGCCGGTAATAATATTAAACGCCGCCACCAAAATAATCAGCAGCAAAATCAAAAACATCACGTTGCGTTCCACATCAATCGCATTGAAAAACGCTGCGTTGGATTCTTTCCAATCATACACATAAGCATCTAAACTGACCGTTTTTTCTATCAAAGCGCGCATCATCGGCAATTGTTTTTCATCATGCAGACTGACATCAATCACCGTTGCCGAATCTTTAAGCCCGAAATATTTCTGTGCCCCGTCCAGCGGCATAAAAATATAGTTGGCATCATATTCATACATACCCAGATTAAACGTGCCGATAATCGTATAGGCTTTAATGCGCGGCACAGAACCAAAGGCGGTAATTTTACCGTTCGGCGAAATCAGCGTAATTTCATCACCGACATAAACACCGAGCTTTTTGGCCAGTTTGTCGCCGACAACCACCACATCACCGACAAAACCGTCAATATCAATCTGCGCAAAACCGTCACGCATCACTTTTTTCTTCAAAATATCTTCGCCGCTGATGCCGCGCACCATTGCGCCTTCGGCTGCATGCGGCGATGAAACCAAAAGCTGTTTTTCAATCAACGGAATTGCCAAATCAATGCCGTCAATCTTTTCCAGCTCATTTACCGCCTGTTTGTAATTATTAAACGGGAAGCCGGCTGATGCCACAATGGAAATATGCCCGTTAATACCCAAAATCCGATTAAGCAATTCAGCCTTAAAACCATTCATAACCGACATCACAATAATCAGCGTTGCTACACCCAAAGCAATACCGGTCAGTGCAAATCCCGTAATAACCGATATAAATCCCTCTTTGCGTTTGGCGCGCAAATAGCGCCACGCGGTCATGCGTTCAAATTTTGCAAACAATTTTTTTCTCCCAATTCTGCTTTGAATTTATATGTTGCAAGACCTTTTTGCAACCGACTTTAATCAAATATGCACAGCGCATTTGCCGGCATAATTTTACATTCCCAAACGCAAATTCAGCTTCAGAATTTTGATAATGGAAAACACAGTCCAAAATTGATTAAACACTAAATCTATTTTCTTTTTATTCAAATTTGTGCACCAAAAGGAATTAGCCTCAAACATATTTTGCTTGGTTTGAATGGCAATCAATAATTTGTTATCTTTGAAACTGAATTGCATAACACGTCCGCCGTATAAATCGCGCAATTTGAGCATTCGCTCCATAAACGCGGTTGTTAACAGATAGCGGGCTTCAATTTGATCTGAAGAAAATACTTCAAAGATTTTTTCAAATTTGCTGTCTTCAAGCCACACACGCTCTAAACCTTTGATATGATAAAACGCATTCAAAATGCCTTTATCCTGCAACACAACCGTTTGTCCGGCAAAATTTTTATTCATTTCCAGCAAAACGCAAATACCTTGAAATACGGTTTTACTGCGGGTTTGCGGCTGTTTATTTTGCCCGAAAGTGCGCCCTAATTGATTGCGCGCATCGCTCCAACCGTTTGCGGTATCAAGCTTTTGTATGACCGACAGTTTGTTTTCGGCAATCACAATATGCACATTTTCATAAACGCCGCTGAAATAATCATCGCCGATATGGAGGTCATAGCGCTTAAACAAATGCGATTGGCGCATTATTTCATCATCAATCGTTTTTTCATAAGCATACGAAAAATCACCGAAGAAATTGGCAAATTCGGGCATTACCTGCGCTTTTGCCTGCCGCTTATACAAATAAATCGGCCCGCACAGCAACATAATAACAAAACCCGATAAGCCAAGCAAAATCCCTGCATCCGCCGCATTTTGCGATGCCCAAACAGATTGCCACACATGGCAAATAATCAGCGGATAGAACACTGCCGCCAATAGCAATAAAACAAAAAAGGACAACATATACTTATGGCGCAAAGATTCGCTTTTTTGCAATATCGGTTTTAATGTTGTATCATAACAATCATCAAAACGTGCTTTCAAAGCAGAATATTCTTCGTCAGGCGTCAAGTTCATCGTGATTATTCCGTAAAAGCGCTTGAATGGTTTCTATAAAAATAAATATTTCTTCAAACTGTTTATGCAGTCGCCGAAATTTATCATACTCAATTTTGCGGCTCCATAGCTTATAATTATCAAAATAGATCCGGCATCCTTCCAAAAAAATTTTAATTTGCCGATCTTGCGCCATCACATACATTTTACGCGCACCGAAGACATCTTTAATATCAAGCACATTTTCAAAAAAAGCCGAACATAAAAATTTCATTGGTCTTTGCGCATCGGTGGCAAATATGTTAAAATAATTGGCCGCCGGAATATTGATTTTGTCATTCAATGTCAACATATTCGGCATTTTACTTTTGCGATAAAACCCATGTTTTTCAAAAAGCAACATGTTGACATCAAGTGTTTCGCCGAAATTAAGCCCGATGACCACACCGTCTGCTATTTTTTTTATTCCCGTTGCCCGCGGCTTAATGTAAACAGTATCGCGAACTTCAACTTTGGTGCCGCTATAACTGCCGGCAATATGATGTTCGGCCTGAGCCGTTTGATGCACCGGCACAATCGGTAAACCGACATCGTCAGCCAATTCTTTATCGGGTTCAATATATTTAAAATCGCCGTAAAACTTCAAAAATGTGGCAAACACATCTTGTTTTTTTTGCAAGCGCCAGCTATACAACGGCCAACACACAATCAACAATGCCACAATATTGATAAAAATCAGCTGATCAACACGCAAAACATGATGATACATCAAAGTCCGATACAGCACCACCAAAGCATTAACGCTGACCAAAAACAATGCCGTCCATAAATAGGTCCAAAACTGGTTACGACAACGTTCTTTTTCATTATTGGCCGCATCAACTTCCGGCACAATAACCTCATTCATATATACATCAAACGGATCTGTTATATTTTCTTGCGACTGGTTGGTAAATTGCGCAACCTGTTCTTGACTAAGAGGTTTCATCATTTATCCTATTTAAAATAATCTTTGCTGTCAATCGGCTGACGCTCATTGTCGGATACCTCAAAAAACGGCGTTGCCGCCCATGAAATGCTCAGCACTGATGCCACTAAACTGCTCGGAAAAATTTCGCACATATTTTTCAATTCATTAACGTTGGCATTATAAAAACGCCGTGCCGCCGCAATATGTTCCTCAACTTCATTCATGCTTTGCATGGCAGTCATCATGGTTTGATTTGACTTCAAATCCGGATAGTTTTCCAGTGAAAATTTAAAATCCTGCAATTTTTGATTCAATTGATTTTCCAATTCCATTTTTTCTTGCGGCGAACCGACAAAAGTTGTCTGCATTGCACGCGTTCTGACATCGGCCAGCTGTGTCATAATGTTTTTTTCGTGTTCCATGAATTTGGCTGCCATATTGAGCATATTCGGAATTAAATCATAGCGTTTTTTAAGCTGAACATCAATATCAGCCATAGATTCCTGCACTTTGTTGCGACAACGGATAAGACGCGTATATAGCACATAAAAAATGACAACAAGGGCCAGAATAAGCCAAAAAATTACTTGCATTTCCATTTTTCACTCCTTTGATTATTTATTAAAATCAGTCTATTGTTTTTTTCTTAAAATTTACTAAATATTATTTGCAAACACAACAATTTTATGTTACAATTAGACATAAAATTGAAGAAAAGGACAAGAAGATGACTACAAATTCGGCATTACAGCGATGGGAAACCGCCATTGATAAACACAATAAAGAGCGGCATCCTGAACGTGAAACTGCGCGTGCTAAAGAAACACGGCTTAAACAGGAAGCTGATCGTTTTTTGGCCGAAGAGGCGTTATCGTTCAAATCAGCATCAGTTGCAACACCGAGCGGAGGCGTGCAACAATCGGCCGCTCCGATGTCTAAATATGAATATATGATGAAGTTACGCGGCGCATCAAATGAGCGTAAAACACCTGAAGAAATGGAACGCTTGCAAGGTCGTCAACGCACAATGAGAACGCGCGCTACACGACAATATGTAAATGTTTTATAATAGAATTTCTTTTACAAATAAAAAACACCTCTTAAAACGAGAGGTGTTTTTTTACGAAATATCATTTTTTTTATAAACTTATAAACGACGTTGAATCATTTTGCGCGCCTGCTGACGCGGTGCCACCGGTGCATCTGTTTTTTTCTTTAATGCCGGAGCTTCAACATGCGGAATATTCGGCTGAGCCGGCTTTTGTAAAACGGACTCATCAACTATCGGAGTCACATTAAGATTTTTCACTGCACCGGAAATATCAACATTTATCGTTTCCGGTTCTTTGGCTTGTGCAAAATAGTGATTATCTTGCAAAGCACCTTCATAAAGCTGTGCCGACTTTGTATAAGCAAAAGTCAAATCATCGTTATTTGCTGCACCGCAATATGTAAACAAAGCATACGGATGAGCGTGCCCGTTAGAATTTTCCGATTCGCGATTGGCGCTGATCCACTTAAGCTGTAAATCGCCGTTTTCATCCTTAAAGGCAAAATAAGTTACCGCGTGGTTAGAATAACTAACCTTACCGGTTTTCTTATTCACATGGCGAATGCGATTTACACCGATGACCGGACCGCGAATGCCGGCGGCTTCTAATTGAGCAAAATATTGTTCCAACGAAGAGCCGACCGGTATATGCTCTTTTTTGAAGCCTCTTTTCAAATCATCAATAACACCTTGGCAACTTTGCGGCGATTTCATCCATTGAACCATTTGTCCGTAAACCGGATGTGTGCCATATTCACGCGACATTTGTTCATCAACTTCGCGTAACATTTTAGTGGAAAATTGCATGCAATAGCGCGTAATATCTTTGGTTTCTTTGCCGCAGACTTGTTTGATGGCAGCACGGTTGCGTGTTTTACCGTTATTATTGGCGGCTTTTAATTTCAGCATTTTATCACGCAGATATAAATATGCACGGCGGCTAAACTCGGAAACATAAGCACGTTTATATGCCTCCAGCCGCTCTAAGGTGCTCATTTTTTGCACCGTGGAATCATTAAAAAACAGCTCCAAGCGGTCTTTGGAAAAATCGGTTTCCGGCACATTTTGTAACTGCGCCTGCGCTTTATTTTGCCAACATGCCGCCAGTGCAAGAGTGAAAACTAACTTTTTCATCACCCCGCTGCCGAAAAAAGTTATCTTTTTCCGTGCGGCTTTAACTTGTTCTCTTTGCTGTTGCAATTCTGTAGCGGTCGTCATTTTTCCCTCCATTATTGATAAAATAGCACAATAAACTAATTATGTCAACATATTTTGTCAAAAAAATAATAAATATTTCAGGGGTTGAAAAATAAATATATTGGTGTATTATTTTATAACACGAAAGGTTACGTAAAATGAAAAACTTAAGCCCATTTTATTACTTGTGCATTGCATTTTTGGCGTTTGCCGATTATGCTTATGCCGCTGTGCCAGAATATGACTGCACTACAAAAAACGACAAAGAATATTGCACAGGAGCCGACAAAAAACCGGTTACCGGAAAAATTACCAAATATCAAGATGATGGCAACTATCTGTCCATCATCAATTATAAAAACGGCTATCAGGACGGATTGGCAACATATTTCGGCAAAAATGGCAAACTCAAAGAACGGGCTTATTTCAAACAAGGCGTTAAAAACGGCATGGACAAGGTTTATTACGAAAATCGCACCATTTATCAACTGCTTAATTATCGCCGCGGACTTTTAAACGGTGTTCAGGTTTATTACACTTCCAAAGGCAAACAGCTCGGCCGCTTTGAATATAAAGACGGTGTGTTGCAATCGGGATTTTGTATGCGCTTTGAAGGCGAAAAGTTCAAAAAATATGATTTGAGCCATGAAGAAATTAAACAAACACCGCAAAATCAACTCGTAAAATGCGAGGAACCATGAAAAGCGGCTTAGTTTTAGAAGGCGGTGCTCACCGTGCCATATATACCGCCGGCGTGCTGGATACTTTGTTGGAAAACGACATTTCGTTTGACGGTGTCATTGGTGTTTCGGCCGGTGCCATTCACGGTTGTGCGTTTGTATCAAAACAGCGCGGACGAAGCATCAGCTATACCCTCAAATATGCCAATGACAAGCGTTATATGAGTTTTTATTCGCTCATCACCACCGGAAATATGGTGGGAGAGCAATTTTGTTATCATGAACTGCCGGAAAAGCTGTTTCCGTTTGACCATCAAACCTTTGAGACCTCCAAGACCAAATTTTATGTAACCTGCACCAATCTGCAAAGCGGCAAAGCCGAATATATTTATTGCGACGAATTGCGCCACAAAATGCCGTATTTACGGGCTTCGGCCTCTATGCCGTTTGTATCAAAAATCAGCCGCATTAACGGTATGGCATATTTGGACGGCGGCATTGCCGACAGTATTCCGGTTAAAGCTTTTCAGGCGCTGGGATATGACAAATGCGTGGTGGTGCAAACGCGTGCTGCCGGATATCAAAAAGGCAAAAACAAACTTTCGTGGTTGGCGCACATTATGTATCGGCGCTATCCGAATTTTGTGCGCGCCATTGAAAATCGGCATATTATGTATAATCGTGAGTTGGCTGAAATTGAACAAATGCAAAACGACGGCAAAGTGTTGGTTATTCGGCCGAGCCGCAACATTAAAATCAGCCATACAGAAAAGAATTTGGACGTGTTGCGGCAAGTTTATGAGCTGGGGCGTGCCGACACTTTGGCGCGGTTGCCGCAAATTAAGCAATTTTTAGCAAATTCTGTCGGCGATTCGGCGCGCTAAACCGCGATTTTAGCTGTCTGTGCGGGCAAAATTTTGGCTTCAAAAGGCTTTCAAAGCGTTTTTTTGCATAAAAATGCGCAATAACACCGAAAAATCAACATTTTTGTTTGACATTTTAAAAAAAAGCCCCGAATATAAATGGCGAAAGGTGAAAAACCTTGATAACCTTAAAAGTAAAGAAAGGATTTTAATTATGAATAAAACTGAATATGTTGATGCTGTTGCAGCTGCTGCCGGCATTACCAAAGCCGAAGCGTCTAAAGTTGTTGCGGCTACCATTGCCGTTATTACCAAAGCTTTGAAAAAAGGTGAATCTGTTCAAATTACCGGTTTCGGTTCTTTTGACATTGTTAAACGTGCTGCTCGTAAGGGCCGCAATCCGGCTACCGGCAAAGAAATCAAAATCGCTGCTTCTAAAGCTCCGAGATTTAAAGCCGGCAAATTGTTAAAAGACGCTGTAAAATAATTTCGGCAATTTACTTTTAATAATAGGTTACATAAGAGCTCTGACATTATGTGTTGGAGTTCTTTTTTTTGGTGTTTTTTTTACAAATGCGCGAAGGCGACAAAAAAATAACAGCCGCATTCTCACGAATGCAGCTGTTATTATATGGTAAAGTCAAGTTTTCATCAACCGCTTAGTTCATAATTTCGTATGAACTCAGCGTGACGAATTTTGAATTGTCCGTCTTATTGAACGAAACCTTAACCTTGCGGCCTTGGGTTCCCCAGAGCATATCCGAAAGCTCCGGACGAAGCTCGGCGGTAAAGACCTTATCCTTATATCCGTCAAAGCGGAAATAAAAGACCTTGTCAATGTTCGTCTTCTCCAGCACTTTGACTTCCACGAAGATCATGTTCTGAGCGTCCGAGAAATCAACAACGTTCTTGCCAAGAGCAGCAGAACAAGCATCATCATACTTCTGACGAGCCTCCTCCAACGTTTCGCCATAAGCCCACACAGATCTGTTTTCAGCAGAGCAGAAGCCATATAGCTTTGCCTGCTGGTCAGCGGGCGATACATAAGTGGCGAAGTAGGTTGGAATTCCATCTATATTATAATAGATGGGCTCCATGAGCTCCAACACACCGTTCTTAATCTTATAGCTCAAGTCTTCCGGCGAGCACATCACACGGGCAGCGTAATCTTCAGAGATACCTCTGCGCTGATAATATGTCGTTGAACCCGTGCGGGTATCAATCAGCATATATCCCTGAGTTGCCACGCTGTCCCCCTGTGCGGAGATGCCAACGTAGTAGAACGAGCCTTTTTCTGTCTGGACCACGTCCATGCCCTTACACGGTTGCGTCAAACCTTCTTTTTCAGTCCAGTGAATCCATCCGTAGATGTAATCACCCCACCATGTGATGCGATCATACATCACATCTTTGGGTTGGATCATATTCACGAAGCTGGGCGCGTCTTTCGGAGCGTATTGTTTGATTTCTCCCGAAACCAAATCAACAACTGCCACACCTGTTACGATAGGTGTTCCGAACGCAATGGTATTTTCCTCGGTTGTGACAGGAGCAAAGGGATGCCCCTTCTCGTCAATCTCCATGTCAAAATCAGCCAGAATTGTTCCGGCATAACCATTGCAACGCATGTGGCGCTCCAAATTCTTACCCCACCAAGCGTTCGGCGTGTAATTGATTTGCAGATCCTTGCCGTCAATACCGAGAATTACCCAGTATTTGCTCGGATTGCAGGCATCTACCAACACATAGCCGGGACTGTATGGCTGCTTCCACCAAGTCAAAAAGCCTTTGTGTTCCAGAAGTCCGACGTATACGAGGTGATCTTTGTAAACAATGTGCTGTTTACCATCTGTCGTTTTTGCCCAGAAGTCACACGTCACACTTTGTTTAGTGTAAGAATACACTTTATAGGTGTTCTTCAAATCACCGAGCTTGGTCAGACCGGACTTCTCTGCCATTGCGTAGGATACTACGCAAATGTCCTTGTTACTGGTTGCCACAACAATGCTGTCCTTAACCAAAGTTGAATCAGCCTCCAAAGAGTCCTTGTCCAGAACAAAGGTTGTTGGGTCAAGCATCTGTTGTTTGCCTGTAGCATGGAAGCCGTCGCAAGAGTAGAATTGCGAACAGAGCAACAAAAAACCGAAACCGAGAGCAGCGAAAATGCCTTTCAGTTCTATCGGATTGTCAATCACTTCGTCACACATAAAGCCCTGCAACACCAGCGAGAAAATGACAAACGCCAATATCTCAAGATAGATGTCTGCAACGTGTATATTAAATACTGGCTGCACGTAGAGGTTAAACCAGAGCGAACCAATGAAGATAAATGCGGTCCAAAAACCGATCCACCACCAATTGCCCTTAGTGATTTCATTCAACTTTGCCGGCTCACCCTCTTTGTTGTGTTTATTCCAGTAGTCAAACTGGTCATACCTGAAAGTGAAATACGCAAAAAAGCCGAAAGCGACGGCGAAGATAATTGAAACGATAACATATTGCAACATAGTCGTAATACGTTTATGGCTAACGCCAAAGGGTTCCTTAGGCCCTTTTATAATTTGTAACTAAATTTTTTTGTAAATAATTTTTGAATTGTCTTTAATATAGCAGGATTTTTGCCAAAAGTCAAAACAAATCGGATTTTTTGTATATTTCTTATGCGGCAATAAAAACATAAATGTTTTTTGGTTTTAACCGGAAAAGCCGCACTGACGTGCGGAGATCGTTACGTCGTGCTTTGCACGCCTCACGATGACAGTAAAAGAAAAACACGCCTCACGATGACGTTTTGACGTGTCTTTTTGCTGTTAGAAAGTTTGATTATTTATTCACACGGCGCCACTTCTTCACATTGGCATTGTGTTCCGAAAGCGTGCGCGCAAAATTATGCCCGCCGTTACCGGACGCCACAAAATACAAATACGGCGTTTTATCCGGCCGCGCCGCCGCCATAATCGCCGCCCGACCGGCATTGCAAATCGGCGTTGGCGGTAAACCGGCGTATTTATAGGTGTTATACGGGCTGTCTGTTTCCAAATCTTTATAACGAAGCGGGCGCCCAAGCTCCGTTTTACCCAAGGTCAGAGCATAAATCACCGTCGGATCGGTCTGCAACAACATATCGCGTTTAAGCCGATTGACAAACACCGACGCCACTTGCGGACGCTCATTTGCCACGCCGGTTTCTTTTTCCACAATAGAAGCTAAAATCAACAATTCCTGCTTATTTTTCAGCGGCAAATCGGCATCGCGGCCGTCCCATGCCTCGTCAAGCGTTTTATTGAGCGCCGTTTGCGCCTGCGCCACAATGCTTTGCCGCGTTTGTCCGCGTGAAAAATAATATGTTTCCGGCAACACCGAACCTTCGGCAAAATCAGCCACTTCGCCGCTCAAAAATTCATTTTCCAGCAAAATTTGCTTAAATTCCGTCGCCGTAATACCTTCCGGAAAGGTAATTTTACGAAAATAAATCTTGCCCGAAGTCAACAAATCGGCCACATCTTTGAGCGCCACATCATTATCAAACAGATATTCGCCGGCCTTGATTTTCGGATAAATCTTATTGATTTTGGCATACCAATAAAAATATTCGGGCTTGGCCACCAGCTTATTTTCTGCCAAAACCGCAGCAATTTGCTTTAAGCTCGCGCCGTTTTGAATTTGCACAACAACTTCTTGCGGCACCGATTGCTTTTCCGACAATATATGTTGAATGTGGCCATACAAAAGGGCTGCCGTTATTCCGAACAGTAAAACAACTATCTTGAACAACAGCAGCCCTTTTTTTAGCATTAAATGCCCCTATTCTTCGTATTTTTTGAAGATGATTGACGAGTTTGTGCCACCGAACCCGAATGAATTTGACATTGCTGCTTTAATCGGCTTTTTCTTCGGCTTTAACGGCACCAAATCCATATCGGCCACAGCTTCATCCGGCTCTTCCAAATTGAGTGTCGGCGGACAGGTTTGTTCAACCAACGCTTTGATGGTATAAACCGCTTCAACCGCACCGGCCGCACCAAGCAAATGGCCGATCGCCGACTTGGTGGACGACATTGACATGGCACTCAGCTTATCGCCAAACAAGCGACGCACCGCCTGCGCTTCGCCCACATCGCCAAGCGGGGTAGAAGTGCCGTGCGCGTTCACATAGTTAATATCTTCAATTTCAACACCGTGTTCTTTGGCGTGTTCCACAGCCATTTTCATGGCCCGATACGCACCGTCACCGTCCGGACATGGCGCTGTAATGTGGTGCGCGTCGCCGCTCATACCGTATCCGACCAGCTCGGCATATATATGTGCACCGCGCGCCTTAGCGTGTTCCAGCTCTTCCAAAACCACGGCACCGGCGCCCTCGCCCATCACAAAGCCGCTACGCTTTTGATCCCACGGACGCGATGCTTTTTCCGGTGCATCATTAAATTCAGCCGTAATTGCATGCATGCGGGCAAAGCCGGCCAAACCAAGCACATTTACCGCCGATTCCGCACCGCCGGCCACCATAACATCAGCATCGCCCATGGCAATGATTCGCGCCGCATCGCCAATGGCGTGTGTGCCGGTTGAACACGCCGTTACGCATGCGTGATTCGGTCCGCGCAAACCATGGTCTATGGAAACCGTGCCGGAAATCAGGTTAATCAGGCAAGACGGAATGAAAAACGGCGAAATCCGCTTAATACCGACTTCGTTAAACGAAACGGAATTTTCATAAATATTGTTTAACCCGCCAATGCCGGAACCAATCATAACGCCGGCACGCAATTGCTCGGCCTCGTCCAAATCTTTCGGCTCATAATCGGCATCTTTTAAGGCGTCATTGGCTGCCGCAACGCCGTATAAAATAAACTTATCAGCCTTTTTTTGATCTTTCGGCGCCATCACCGTATCCGGATTAAACTCATTTTCACCCTCACCCCAAGGCACTTGTCCGGCAATGGTTACCGGAATATCTTTTAAATCTATATTGTCAATTTTGCGAATACCAGACTTACCTTCCATCAGGCATTTCCAGTTATATTCCACTCCGCGACCGAACGGCGAAACCACGCCCAATCCGGTTACAACAACTCTTTTCATTAGTTACCTCAATCTCTTATTACTAAAAAAACTCGCTGTTGTTAACTAAGCGAGTTTAATTTAATAAAGCCTTACGACTTACGCATTCTTAGAAAGATAGTCAATAGCATCTTTCACAGTCAAAATCTTTTCAGCAGCTTTATCCGGAATTTCGCAACCGAATTCTTCTTCAAAAGCCATAACCAATTCAACTGTATCCAAGCTATCAGCGCCTAAATCATCAATAAAGCTGGCTGTTTCAACAACTTTTGCTTCATCAACACCTAAGTGCTTAGCAACAATCTTTTTTACGCGTTCTGCGGTATCATCAGTCATGATAAATTAACCTCATATAATTAAAACAAATTCTTTCAGACGACAATTTGTTAAACTCATATCGCCTGATGCTCTTCATTAGCACAATTTTGCAGCAAATAGCAAGCATTATTTTAAAATTACCCCCGTAAATTTGTATATATTTACAAAAAATTATGCAAAAACAATACATTATATCAATAAAAAAAGTGTATAATTTTGCCAATTTGGGGGTTTGTAACAGATGCGGCACAAAAAAATGTTGCAATAATGGCATTTATTCAATATATTCACTCAAAAAAAAGAGAGAAAAATATGGCAGAAGTTATTACTTTCGGGTGTCGCATCAACGCGTATGAGTCCGAAGTTATAAAGGAAAAACTCAAAGATTACGACAACTTGATTGTGGTAAATACCTGTGCCGTTACCGGAGAGGCTGAGCGACAATGTCGGCAAACCATTCGCAAATTAAAGCGCGAAAATCCTTCGGCCGATATTATCGTGACCGGCTGTTCGGCGCAAATCAACGCTGCCAAACTGACCGATATGCCTGAAGTAACTTTGGTTTTGGGCAACAAAGAAAAGCGTGAAATTGAAAAATATGTGTCCGGTATTTTTGCCGATAAAAAACAGGTCAGCGATATTTTTGCCGATGATGATTGCGGCAACTACATTATTACCGGTTTTGAAGGGCGGCAAAAAGCTTTTGTGCAAATTCAGCAAGGCTGTAATCACCGTTGCACATATTGCATCATTCCGTATGCGCGCGGCCGTAACCGCAGTGTGCCGGAAGAACTGATTATAAAGCAAATTCGTGAATTATTGGCCGCCGGATTTAACGATATCTGCTTAACCGGCGTGGATATTTGCTCGTATGAACCGTCTTTTTCCGCTTTAGTGGCGCATATTTTAGAGCAGATTCCCGAATTGCCGATACTTAATTTCGGCTCACTTGATCCGGCTGCAATTAACGACGATTTTGTAAACTTATTGCAAAAATACAACAATATAGGAAATTATTTTCATTTTTCAATTCAATCCGGAGACAATGAGGTTTTACGCCGTATGGGACGCCGCCACAAACGTGAAGATGTTATCAATTTATGCCACAAAATCAGAAAGATAAAGCCGCGAGCTAAGTTTGGCGCCGATTTTATCTGCGGTTTTCCGACGGAGAACGAACAAGCCTTTGAAAATACGTGCAAATTGGTTAGCGAAGCAGGCTTAAACAAGCTCCATGTATTTCCATATTCACAGCGTAGCGGCACACCGGCCGCCAAAATGGAGCAAATACCGATGGCAGAGCGTCGTCGCCGTGCCGCCGTTTTAAGAAATTTGAGCGAGGAATAACAATGGGATTTTTACAAAAATTAGGATTTGGCTTAAAAAAATCTTCTAACCAAATCACCAGCGGCATAACCGATATCTTTACCAAGAAAAAGTTGGATTCCGCCACTTTGGAGGAACTGGAAGAATTGTTGATCAGTGCTGATTTGGGCGTGTCCGCCGCCGCGCGCATCGTTAACGAATTTGCCCGCCAAAAACAAGATAAAGACATTACGGAAACAGAAATTCGCACAGCCTTGGCTGAACAAATCAGGCAAATTATTGCCCCATGTGAACAGCCGTTGATATTTAGCGCCGAACATAAACCCTTTGTGGTGCTGATGATTGGCGTTAACGGTGCCGGCAAAACCACCACCATCGGCAAGTTGGCCGCCAAACTGCAAGCCGAGGGCAAGCAGGTTTCGTGCATTGCCGGCGATACGTTTCGTGCCGCCGCGGTTGAACAGCTTAAAGAATGGGGCGCGCGCGCCAAAGTCCGTGTTTTCTGTGGCACGCCAAATTGCGACAGTGCCGGTTTATGCTATGATGGCTTAAATGCCGCCATTAAAGCCGGTGATGATGTGGTGTTTATTGACACGGCCGGCAGATTGCAAAACAAAAACGGCCTCATGGATGAGCTGAAAAAAATTGTGCGCGTTATTCAAAAAATTATGCCGGATGCCCCTCACCGCATTTTGCTCACGCTTGATGCCACTACCGGTCAAAATGCGTTGGCGCAAGTAGAAGCATTTAAGCAAATTATCGGGGTTGACGGCCTGATTATGACTAAGTTGGACGGCACAGCCAAAGGCGGTATTCTGGTAGCGATTGCCCAAGCGCAACAACTGCCGATTTATTTCGTCGGCGTCGGTGAAAAAGTGGAAGATTTGGACGCATTCAAGGCTGATGAATTTGCCCGCAGTTTATTGAATTTGGAGTAGAAAAAGAGCCCGTGAACACAACTAATGTATTCACGGGGCTTTTCGCACTAAGATACTACGGAGAAACTACGCTATGCGCTGTTCTACCAGAGCGGCAATCTCACCGAAGGTTTTGCATTTTTCCGCCTCGGCATCTGTAATAGCAATGTCAAACTCCTTTTCAACCAACATGACCAACTCAGTGGCATCCAGCGAGTCCATATAGTCGCAGGTTAGTGTCTCGGCAGTAATCTCTTGTGACTCATTTTCATACAACACATTGTTCTGCTCAGCAATGTGCAAAATCTTTTTCAAAATTTCTTCACGCTTCATGTGCTTAAATTTTAGGGTGAAACAATACTTATTTAAGTTATAAATTAATCAGGGCGTTTATAGAAAATAAATTTAGCTCTGTCAAGAAAATTATTTTACGGCACGCATTTATAAGGAAAGAAATTTTTGATAAAAATATTTGACAAGCTGTTTTTTTTGCCTTATATACGTAAACGAAACAGCGAATGCTTCATCGTCTAATGGTAGGACAGCGGATTCTGACTCCGTCAATCTTGGTTCGAGTCCAGGTGAAGCAGCCATAATAAAAAACGCCCCTTTTGGGGTGTTTTTTATTATGTATTGCTTACCGGACGCGAACCTTGGTTCGGAACCGCATCGCAAGCCGCTTGTGCGAAGCGCAATATTTTAAGTTATAAAACAATATTTTTCGCTAAAGATGTTGACAAAATAATTGTTCTATAATACACTGGCAACACTTAGGTATAATTATGATACTATTAAGAGACTGCATGTCTGTTTATCCGAAAAGATGCAGAGTTCCCCTTACAGTTTTATCAAGTTTGCTCCGAGGTGAACCGGAGAATTTTCAAAATCTTAGGATTATGAAGAGAGATATCTATTCATTATGGAAGGAAAGAAAAGATAACTACAGTTATCTTTTCATGCTTCTGGACATCAGACAGAAACTTTGTGTTACACAGTCTTAAAAAAAGACCCACGCGTAAAAAAACGCGTGGTTCTTTTTTATTCTGAGGTGAATAACAAAGCGCTTCAGGGAGCCTCCGCGACATATTGCCGGTAGCAATGAATCAGTGGCGGCATCCATCTGAGCTCTTAAACCATCAAACGAAAGATGCACAGTGCAAAGCGCACACACTATCTAAGGTAAAGCAGCTAAAAAAACCTGCATATACAGGGGCTTGTTCAACAATTGGCGGACAACATCAAACAATATGCAGACAAATAAATGTTTTAATCAATTTTTTTTCTTCTTTTCAAAAAACAATAAAATGTTGCCCACAGAACAGCTAAAATAATAAAACTAAAATATGCATAAATTACATAGGTCAAATATAGAGGTATTATTGATACATATTCAGCATTATTGTAGGTTGCCATCGCTGCATTATATCCGTAAACAATACCGGGAATAGTAATAAAAAATATTTCAAAGTATTGAACTATTCCAAGACTCAACAAGTAAATACTCGTCTTTGGAAATTTTTCCGACGTCTTTTGCAAAAATACAAAATTTCTCTTTAAACAAAGCACTATGAAACAAATAAAAAATAACAAAAGCAAAATAACATCATATAAATTATTCGTATTTTCATATATAGAACCAAGTAAAAAGGAGATAATAAAATAAATACCTCCCAACATTAAAATTTGTTTTATAAAAGTTTTCATTAAATTATCTCCTATTCATAAAGTGAAATTAAATCACTTATTTTTTGCGTTTGCAAGTTTCATTATAGGTCTGTTGTGCAATAAAACCCGCTTTCACTAAATTGAAACCGCGATTCCAGCCTTTAACAAGCGGTATTCTACCTGCATAAGAAATTTATTATCTAAAGTCAATATATAAGAAAAATATTTTTTAATTACCAAACTCTTCTCCCAGAGTTCGTATATGTATACAACAAAACCCCTGCATAACAGGGGCTTGTTCAACAATTGGCGGAGAGGCAGAGAAGGACTACGCTTTACACTTCGTGTGCGCTTCGTTCTCCTCATTCGCTCGCTATTGCTCACCGGCACACGCCCGTGTGCCTCTCATTCGTCGTCGAACTCTTCTCCCAGAGTTCGTATACGCATACAACAAAACCCCTGCATAACAGGGGCTTGTTCAACAATTGGCGGAGAGGCAGAGATTCGAACTCTGGGAGGGGTCGCCCCCTCGACGGTTTTCAAGACCGCTGCATTAAACCACTCTGCCACCTCTCCATATTTTTTTAAGAGACAAGGCTTTGCAGAAAACCGTTATAAAACTTCGTTTTATTCGACGGTTAGAGGCTCAACTCGCAAATTCTTTAGAATTTTCTCGCTCGCCTATCTTCGCTTGCGCTTCGATTCCAAGACCGCTCTAATTAAACCACTCTGCCACCTCTCCATATACTCTTTTCCGAACCGTTGCGAGGCTCTTTTTTATGGACAGCTTTAGCAAATACAAGACCTTATTTACACACTAATCTGGTGCTTGTCAAGCATTATTTCAAAAAAATCTGATGCTGTGATTATAAATCATCTCTTATTTTAGACCACATGTTAAGACTGATAAAACATTGCTCTTCCGGTGACCAACGAATTTGCCGCATCACACCGTCCAAATGATATCCGGCACGCGATGCCACATTAACCGAGCGCTGATTTCGCGTATCGTTGCGAATCAAAATTCGGTTAAAGCCTTGTGCAAAAATTACCCTTTCCAATAATTTTAATGATTCTGACATATAACCATGCCCTTCCGCAGCAGAGCTCAGCCAATAACCGATTTCACCCGATCTATTTTCCATATCGGCAAACATAAACTCAATCATACCCAAAAGTTTTTTACTTTTCATATCACGAATGATATAAGCAAAACTCTTTTTTTCTTGCCACTTTGTCTGCCAATCCTGCAAAGCCGCAAATTCATCTTCAGGCCGCTTGGTATTTTTCGGCCACGGCAACCACTTTGACAATGTATCACGCGAAGCATCAATTGCCGCAAATAACTCTTGTGCCAAAGCAAAACTCGGCTGACGCGGATGTTGCAAAATAATATGCTGTCCTTTAATGGTGTATGGAAAAGTCATTTTATCCTCCTTTGCTCTGCTTTCATCATATCACAAACATCTTTGCGCTCAAGATCTTTTTATGACCGCGCGGCAGAAATTAAACTTGACAAATTTTGCAAAAATCATTATGATACGCCCAATTTCTAATTATTAAATCTCTACGCTTATGGGAAATTTTTCTGTCTTAGAAGGGCCTTGGCCCTACGCACACATTGTGCATGAGTTTTTTAAGCAGGATACAACCTGTTTAGATGCTCAAGGCAAATTGACAATTCAGCCACAATATGTGGTAGCCATTGATGATGACCCTGTGTCGGCTTACTATGCCGCCATCATCATGAAAAAAGCGCTGTTGCAGTTTGGCAAATACCCTAAACTTCTGTGTGTCGGCGGCAAAGGTATGATGTCAAAGTATTTAAACCGCCTGCCCGACGGCACTGTGCTCAGCGAAGGTCAAAAACTTTCCATGGTAGCACGTCGGTTTGATAACTTCCCGTTTCATGTTTTGGACGGCGGCAACAATACCGGTGCCAACCTGAAGGAAATTATTGATTATCTGGCTGCCAAAGGCGATTCTAATGCGCCGATTGTGTTTTGCCCAACGCAACGCCTGAGCAAACGCTTGGAACGCACCATTGTCTTTACGCCGCAACAATTCCCCGGCACCAAGCCGCTGAATGCGTATTATTACGTTCACGGCGAAACCTTGGAGGAAGTATTGCAGTTATACAACGGTAAAGGTTTGGCCAACGGCTTACCTCTGCTCTCGGAACTGGCTGCATTGTATGACCGCACCGGCACCAAAAAATACGTCGGCAAATACATGGCTGAATATGACCATGAAATTCCGCAAAATGTCCATGTGGCCGGCAAATATTTGATGAAGCACTATCCTATCCGAGTGTCCCGCGTGCCGCTGACGGCGCCGTTGCAGTTTCTGCACATGTATTGCGACATACTCTTTTCGGAGCGCAAAGTGGCCGCTGATTTGGAAATAAAAATCAAACAGTGGAAAGAGGTTTACTGATTTTGCCGATTCTGCAAAACAAACAAAAAAAAACTCTGTTGCAACCGACAACAGAGTTTTTTTTGTGCATTTGCCGTGTTTTATACCATCGCACGACCGCGACTTGCTTTAACCTGCCACAAATTGTTACGTTGCATTCTTTGTGCCATTTGCTGCACGCCGCCGCCTTTTTTGCCGGCCTGACGCGCATAATTAAACAATTTAGATTGCTGCTCAGCCGATAGTTTTTGCGACGATTTCAGCATAGTCCCCATTTCTGACGCAATCTTTTCAAACCCGTAACGGCGATAGATTTCTTGGGCATATAAATACTTCTGCACGCTCACATCTTGCGGCAAATCAATCATACCCTTTTGCACCTGCAACGCCATATCCGTAATTTGCTTTTGAGCGCGTTTTGCCGACGTAAAGCCTGTCAACCGCTTGGTATAAAACGGAATCAATTCCTGCTGTTCGGCCGAATTAACAATTACTTTCGGCGCGGCTTCCTGCACCGGATTCTGCTTAATAAACGCGCTCAACGAATAATCCGTCGGTTTTGGCATGGCATATTTGCTTGCCGTCGGCAATTTTACCAAACTCGGCATTGACCGTTGCGGCATATCTTGTGTTTTTTCATGTTGACCTGCATCGGAACCGAATCCCAACCATGCGCTGACCGCCAACACCGCAGTCATGGCGATATGCTTGATAGAAAAGCGACGTTTTGACCTTTGATGCATCGGCACGATTTTACCTTTTTCCGTTGCCAATTTTTCTATTGCAATTGCGGCCGGACTGTTTTCATAAAACTGCCCCGTTGTTTTCACATAGCTTGTAAAGGCCGAAACATCCTCCGCTTTCGGTTGATAACTTCCCATATTATATGCTTCAATATAACGTAGTGCTTCTGCGCCCAAATCATCAAGCCGATTACTCAAGGCCGTGCCATGAAATCCGCGTGCTTGCATTGCTTGTTGCATATGCTCAAAACGATTGATTTTTCGCACCAATTTTTCCGTATTCAAATAAGCCAAATCATCTTTATGCCACAACTTTTTCCACCACATACGATCTTTTTGCTCTTGCATTTTGGCACGCAAATCAAAACCTGTCTCAACTTGCAATTTGGCCCGCAATTCTTCTTTATTATGTATTGCAAAACAATCTATATAAGACGCAAAAGCTTCGGTATCTTTATCGGCAACCTGCAATTTATCATCCAAATACATGGAAAAATATTGCTCGGCCTTTCCTTCTAAATAAAATTTTCTGTTATGCTTTTGCAGTGTATAATTACCTTGCTGAATTTTTTTCATTTCGTGAACACTTTGGCGCAAAAAGGTGCCCGAAGCATTCTGTTTAGCTTCATTCATATTGATATTCCTGTCTAATTATTTGGTTAAGATATCATCAAATATATACCTTTAAAATTATTTGTCAATATTTTTTTATCATTTTGGCTATATTGAATCTCGTTACACCAAATATATATTTCGTTTAGCACTTAAAGGAGATAAAAAAATATGGCAATATCAAAAACTTGGAGTTATAATTATGCCGATCGCTGCGAATGTTCCGATGATGATCGTTGTGGTTGTTCTTATCCTGAAAATATGGCACACGGATACACCTCACAAATCACTCGTCAAGTGCGTTCGGCTTACGAATATAACCACGCGCGCGTCGGCGAACAAGCTCTCAATTTTGTGGCACCTGCTGTGTTGGCCGACGGCAATATAGACGAAAATTTTAATTTTTTTAATTATATCGCCGATACAAATGCCCTGCTTATTTTTTACCGAGCCGATTTCTCGGCCATTTGTCCGGAAGAAATCATCGGTTTCAATCAGGCGGCTGACGAATTCAAAAACCGCAACATCAAACTGGTGGCTGTCAGTGTTGACTCGGTTCAGGCACATCAGGCTTGGCGCAAAATTCCCTATGCTCAGGGCGGCATCGGCAATGTTTCTTTTCCGTTGGTATCGGATACGGCACGCCAAGCCGGTCTGGCTTACGGTGTTTTACGTCCCGACGGTATGACACAACGCGCTTCATTTTTTATTGACCGCAACCTTAAAATTCGTTATCAGGCTGTTTATGATCGCCGCCTTAAACGCAACACACATGAAACATTACGCGTCATAGATATGTTGCTTGGTGCCGAAAAAAACGGCTATAACTAATCATAGCTAAATGTCAACACAAGCAAAATACATATTAGTGAACAGCCCAACCATCGTTATACCAATTTTTGGCCTCGCAGCTTTTTTTTACAAAATTATTGGCATTACCCTGCACTTGTTCAATGCGAAATGCACGCACACATTCCCATTTTGTGACCGGATATTTTTTAGCCCACGCTTTCAAAACACTTTCTGCCGGCTCACCGATACGATAACGCGGATAAGAAGCCTGCATATACAAATAAGTGCGGGCAATTAAACCTTTGACTTCATCCGGCGGTTCCATTTTGTTATGCGAAATTTTCATGGCGCAAGTGCCGAAAGTGTTTTTTTGCCACGGCTCAAATTGCGTCGGGCTGAAATGAGCGCGCAAATAATTTACCGCGCCTATGGACGGATATAAATTATACATATCGGCATACATATAGCGAAAATCCTCGCTTTCCTGCACGGCACACTGCCGCCCTTTAAAAGACCGGCCTTTGCTGCCCACGCAATTTTTATGCCCTTTCGTCCACTCATAAAATGTTTTTCCGAAATTCTGCGCCGGCACAATATGTTCCCACTCCAAACGCTCGGCTTTATCTTGCAATTCTTCAGCCGTCATATCATCATAAATTTTAAAGTCAACTTGTTGTAAATTCGGCAACTTAAATCCGTGCGGTAAACTTATTTTTTTGCGCGTATTCCATGTGGCACCGCAATACAGTGTTTGGCGATGATCAAAATAAATCTTATTAAGCATTTCCTGTTTAACGGCATAAAACGACTGACTGTAATGATTACCCTTGCTCGGCTTTGCTGTTGCAGGCACATCTTCCGTCTTATCAGAAACACCGCCGCCGAACGGCCACCAACCGAAAGCAGAAACCGTCAATCCGCAAAATACCAATATTCCGCATAAAACCGCTTTTTTCATATACTGTCCTTTATACTGTTCTTGATGTCATCATATATCAAAAAATAAAAAAATCAATCAATGACTAACAAGAAAAAACGCTTGCCTTTCAAATTTTTTGTTTTATGCTAACGGATAACGAAAAACAAAGCAAAGGATTGAAAAAAATGAAAACAAGAACCAGATTTGCCCCTTCGCCGACCGGCTATATGCATATCGGTAACCTACGCACCGCACTTTATGAATATTTGATTGCCAAATCAACGGGCGGTGACTTTATTCTGCGCATTGAAGACACTGACCAAAAGCGCTTTGTGGAAGGTGCAACCGATATCATTTTTCAAACCCTTAAACGTGTTGGTATGAATTGGGACGAAGGACCGGATATCGGCGGAGATTTCGGACCATATATCCAATCCGAACGCCGTGCCATTTATGCCGAATATGCCCACAAACTGGTTGAACTCGGCGGTGCCCACTATTGTTTTTGCGCCCATAAAGACGAAGAAGATGAAAACGGCGATGAGCCGCAAACGCACGCCAAACTCAAAGACCCGTGCAAACTGATTCCGCTGGAAGAGGCAAAACGCCGCATTGCCGCCGGTGAACCTTTTGTGGTGCGCCAAAACATCAATAAAAAAGGAACATCTGTCTTTCACGATGTGGTTTACGGCGATATTGAAATTGATTATGACGAGCTTGATGAAGGTGTTTTGCTCAAATCAGACGGCTTGCCGACCTATAATTTTGCCAATGTGATTGACGACCATTTAATGCAGATTTCGCATGTGGTGCGCGGCAACGAATATATCAGCTCAACCCCGAAATATAATCTGATTTACGAGGCTTTTGGTTGGACACCGCCGATTTATGTGCATGTGCCGCAGGTAATGAAAGATGCTCAGCATAAACTCAGTAAGCGCAACGGAGATGCTTCATTCCAAGATTTGGTCGCCAAAGGTTATCTTCCGGAAGCCATTTTGAACTATATTGCTCTGCTCGGCTGGAATCCGGGAAGTGAGCAAGAAATATTTTCATTACAAGAGCTTGAAAAATGTTTTTCAACTGAAAGATTAAATAAATCACCGGCTATTTTTGACATTAACAAACTAACTTGGATGAATGGCTGTTATATCCGCAATTTATCGGTGGACGAATTTGATGCTTTGGCACAACCTTACTATAAAAATATTACCACCTCCATTAACACAAAAGCTTTAAGCGCCGCATTGCAACCGCGTATTGAAACACTCAACCAAATTGCCGAGCAAATTGACTTTTTGCAACAGGTGCCGGATTATGATATGGAACTTTACACCAATAAAAAGATGAAAACCACACCGGATATTGCACATCTGGCCCTGCAATTGGTATTGCCGACATTACAAAAAGTTACCGATTGGTCAAATGATAATTTGTTTAATGTTTTAAAAGAAGTTGCAACATCTAACGAATTGAAAAACGGACAGATTTTATATCCTGTTCGCATTGCGCTTTCGGGCAAAGAAACCACACCGGGTGGTGCAACCGAATTAGCTGTTATTTTAGGCAAAGATGAAAGTATCAAACGCATTCAAACCGCTTTGCAAAAATTAAACGGATAAATTATAGGAAACATATATCTAAAAAATATACAAATAGTTTTGAACTATAAAAAATTCTTGCCAAAGGAACTCCTTTAATGATAAACTATCGGAAATAATAACCGAAGGAGGCTCGTATGCAAAGCAAGAAATTTTATTATCACTTTGATTGGCTCAATGCTTGGTTTATCTTAAATGCCGTGCTATTGATTATGCTGATTTATATTGCTGTTTGTTGTCCTCGGTTATATTATTGGCCGCAAACGCAAGTTTTACTCGGCACGTTTATTTTTTCGTGCCTTATGTGGTATTTTAAGTGCATTTACAAGCACCAAATGGCCGAAATTACTGACGAATATATTAAAATTGACCATACCGAGCCGCTTTATTGGCGTGATGTGGCCGGTGCCGAAATCCGCGAAGTATGGTGTTGTTTGAAAAAGCGTAAAATTCTGGTATTATTGCCTAAGACCGGCATTGATTATCAGTATAATTTTTTGCAACGTCACAACGGCGCGTTTACGCCTTTTTCGGTGCCGCTTTATGGTATTTTGACACCGCAGGACGAACAAGAAATTATCAAACAGATTGAAGCACATGTAGCCATTAAAGATACGCTTACAAAATAACGCAATACACATTTCATAAACATATATTTTAATTTGACAAGCGTTGCCGAATTTTTTAAGATAATCTTGTATTTGAGGAGACGTTTGATGAAAATTGCCTTTTTACCGACCATCGCCTTGCTTTTATTAGCAGCTTGTAATGAATCGGAACAAAATGAAATTTATAACGAAAACAACACCAATGTCATAAACGGTATTGTTTATAATATGAACGAAAAACCGATTAACGGCGTGTATAAAACTTATGACGAACATGGCAATGTGCGCATGAAAATCACCAGCAAAGACGGCAAACCGGACGGCACAGGCTATTTTTATCGTGAAAACGGCTCACTGCAATATCAGGCCAAATTTAAAAACGGCGTTTTAGACGGACAACTTAATCAATATTATGTTGACGGCGCTTTGCATAATGAAATGCACTATGTTAACGGCATTTACGACGGCGCCCAAAAAACTTATGATGCCGAGGGTAAATTAAATGCGGAAATTATTTATGAAAACGGCAAACCTGTCAGCGGTTATGTAATATTTAATGATGAAAGAATTGAACTGAGCGCTGATGAACTGGCGCAAATTGCCACTGATGGCGCCGAAAGTGGAGCTCCGGACACTGCAGCACAAACACCACAAACAAACGCGGCTGAAAATAAAGCCGAAACTGCAGATGAAAATAAAGCGGAAACGCCGCAACAAAACACCAAATAGCCAGCTATTTCTTTAGTTTTTGCAGCACGGCAAAAGGGCTTTGCCGCTCTTGCGCGTCATCTGGTTCCGGCGTCTGAAAGCGAAAAACCTCACCCTTGGCACGCGGATAGTCGTCAATTTGTAATGCCACCTGCTCCAACGCAATATCTGCCAAATTGATAGTGCCGTTTTCCACCACATCCGGCACATCGGCGTTAATATCCGCCGCCATTTCGCGTATATCCTTATAAGTGGCTTTGGTATCAAAAAACAATTCAAACGGCACATCGTATTTTTGACGAAAATTCCTTAATGAAATCACACTTTGCAACTCCAATTCCGCCTGCACGGTTCCCCACACACGCAATAAATGTTCACGAATATTCGGGTGAACTTTTATTTCTGCTTTAAAAGAATGAGCTTTTTCCACCTGCAAAATCTCGGAAATATCCACAAGTTCAGCTGCATCGGCATCAAGCAGAAACTTATATTCATTCTGTTTTAAGTCAGCAATTTTGAGCGGATATGAAAATTTTTTTTGCATTCTGGATTCCTTGTGCTATATATTATTTATATTAATATACATATAAGGAAAAAAGAATATGTCAATACGCAAAATGTTTTTTCTGCTTGCACTAACGATCAGTGCCGGCTGTGCTTCGGACTTATTTATTTCTCACAACGGTAATATGCCGGATCAGAGCAAAGTTGAACAAGTTCAAACCGGTCAAACCCGCGAACAGGTTTTAGACATCTTAGGTGGTCCGAGTTTAGTTACCGGACTGAGTGATGACCATTGGATTTATATGTCATCAACGGTGGAACAAATTGCATTTTTAAAACCAAAAGAACTTGATCGGCAAATTTTAGCCATCACATTTAAAGATGACAAAGTCAGCAAAATTGAGACCCGCACACTGGAGGACGGTAACAAAATCGGCATTGATTCCGATGAAACTAAGATGACCGACCGTGATGAAGGCTTCTTCCGCAAATATTTCGGCGGTGTCGGCCAATATATGCCTTTAGCTGACGGCAAATCATCATCTGACGGGAATTTATAAAAATGATTGACGGACTACAGAATAAACTGCCCGAAGTGCTGGCGCATTTTGGTATTTTCGGGACTATTGGCGAAATCTATGAAGGGCCGCTGGTGGCTCAAATTGAATTTAAGCTCAACGAAGGTTCTAAATTTGCCACGGTAGAAAAACTGATTAAGGACATTGCCCGCGAGTTAGGCGTCAGCGGTATTCGTGTGACAACAGTGCCTAATTCAATATATATCTGTTTTGAAGTGCCGCAACCGCAAGCGCAAACCATTCCGTTTACGCCGATTTTGAACACCGAAACGTTTACTTCGGCAAAACAAGCTTTGCCGATTTGCATCGGGGTTGATATGCGCGGTCGTCCGGTAATGAAAGACTTGGCTAAAATGCCGCATTTGCTGGTTGCCGGCACTACCGGTTCCGGTAAATCGGTTGGTTTAAACTCATTTATCTTGTCGCTGATAAGCAAAAAAACGCCGGACGAACTGAAAATAGTTTTGATTGATCCGAAACGTATTGAATTTTCAATGTATAATAAGCAAAAATATATGGCACGACCGGTTATAACCGATATGAGCGAGGCCGCCTCTTGTTTGGCGCGATTGGTCAGCTTGATGAATGAAAGATATTCTCTGTTTGAAAAAGAAATGGTGCGTAACATCGGCGAATATTTGGCCAAAGGCAAGAAGATGCCTTATGTGGTATGCGTTATTGATGAATTTGCCGACTTGATTTTATCGGATAAAACGGTGGAAAAACAGGTGCAAATGTTGGCGCAAAAATCGCGCGCCGCCGGCATTCATTTGGTGATTGCCACACAACGGCCTTCGGTTGATGTGATTACCGGCACGATTAAAGCCAATTTGCCTACCAGATTGTCTTATAAGGTGTCATCACCAGCCGATTCCATGACGATTTTGAACACTGTCGGTGCCGAAGATTTGCTTGGTCGCGGCGATTCGCTGTTGTTGGAAGAAAACGGAACGCTGACGCGTGTTTTGGGCGCTTATGTCAGCAATGAAGAAATTATGCAAATGCTGGAGCCACACCGTTGCAATATGGGTAATTCGCAAGATTGGTATTTGCCGCCGCAAGTGCCGGCAGGCTCCGGCACATCAGCCGTTGCAACATCAACGCAAAACCCGCCGACCGCGGATAGCAAGGTTGAGCCGCAAAAACCTGGGCTGTGGGCCCGCATCTGCGGATGGTGGAATCGTATTGGTAAACGTCAGCAAAACAAAATCATCAACTGGGTGCTGACTGCAATTTTTGCTGCCTTTCAAGCTAAAAATGCCGCTTCAAAGGCGCGTTCTGCCACCGGCACAATG
>JAEEGL013194463.1_pt1 | contig 97112 bp, 85 predicted proteins | sample 9134231 | NCBI WGS metagenome assembly JAEEGL01 (sample SAMN16246548, study PRJNA631951) | gut metagenome | biome: gut microbiome; feature: rumen; material: fiber-attached | host: Bos | place: Iran: Karaj | collected 2018-10 | reverse complement strand
GAAGGAGCGCCGCCTGCCGCTGTTTTATGCCGTTATTATCTGTTTTCCTTGCCGTAAATCCGTTTTTGCTTGATTCTTCGCTGAAATTGCCCCTCTGCTTCTTTCGCAGAGGGGCTTTGTGGACAGGCTGAGCAGCACAGACAGCGCTGCTGCTGTCTGTGCTGCATGTTGATCTCAGTATCCCTCGTGGAAGAAATACGGAAGCATATCGTAGATGTAGTGGCGGACATGCCCCCACCAGTGCTCCTTGCCCTGTACCAGCATGTAATTGAAGTTGCATTCGGACAGGTTGGAGCCCTCGATCAGCTGCGGGAGCTTTCTCAGCTCATTGATCATCGGCGTCATTTGCGGCTGTGCCATGTCATTGGTGCCGGTCGCCGCCATGATGAAGTATTCGTGCTGCCCGAGCCCGGAGTCGTCGATCGCCTGACCGACCATCTGAGCCTGCTGCGCATAGGAGAGATTGTTGACCTTGTATTCGCCGGAAAGCGGCATGTAGTAGGCGCAGATATCAAGGCAGTGCATCAGCACGCCCCATGTGGAGATGGAGCCCATCGAGAAGCCGCCGTAGGCACGGTGATAGCGCGATGCGACCAGATCGTCCGGCGAGCCGGATTCGGCATAGGTCGAATACTTCGTCTCGATGTAGGGCACGAGCTTCTCACGGAATTCAGACCAGAAGGTATCCGCGCTGCTCTTGTTCCATGTCGGCGTGACAATGATGGTCGGGTCAAGCTCGCCGTTCTGGATCATGTGGTCGGCGATATTCTGGATCATGGTGTCGCTCTGGAAGAAGAGCGTCTTTTCGTTTTCGCCGCCGCCGTGCATCAGATAGAAGATGTTGTACTTCTGCGATTCGTCGTAGCCGTAGGGCAGATAGACATAGCAGGTGTTGGAGCCGCCGTTGATGCTGTAGTGCTCCTCGATGACCTGCCCCTTCTGCGATGCGTCCTTGAGATATTCGGAGTCAAAATCGTGATAGACAAGCGGCTGATAGTCATACGGCGTAACAGCCGGTGTCACAGCCTCCGGGTACTCCTTCTCCTGTCCGAGCAGGAATTTGACATACCAGACGATATCCGCCATCTCGACCTCCCTGCTGCAGTTGACATCGGCAGCCTTGAGCGTTGCTTTCATGCTCTTGCCCGAGAGCATGATCTGCTTTGCGAGCGACAGGTCTGTGCCGTTGATCACGCCGTCGTAGTTGACATCGCCGAGCGTGAAGCTGACCGGACCGGGACCGTCGATCGCGGTGCCCGCCTCGGCGCAGATCGCTTCGTCGATATAGAGCGGCGAGCTGCCGGACTTTGTCTCGACATAGAGCAGCAGATCGGTCGCGCCTGCAGGTACCGTGTAGGAATCGTTCGCGAGCTGGACATAGAAGCCGCTCATCGTGGTCTGCTGCGCAATGTGGTCGTACTGTGTTTCGCCGGAAGCGTCCTTGTAGCAGAGCGAAAGCATCAGCTCGACGCCCGAACCGGATTCATACCGCGCACAGACGCTGATGCTGTAGGTGCTGCCTGCGGTCACATAGGACGAGATGTCCTTCTGCGCGCCGTTCCACGAATCGGAACGACCGGTGACAGCCAGCGCGCCGCTGCCTGCATAGGGCGCGGTGCTGTCTGCCGCGACCGATGCGCCGCCGCGGCCCTCCCAGCCGCAGTCACCGTTTTCAAAGCCGTCGCTGAAAATGATGCCGTCAGCCGCCGAGACCGGCAGTGCCGCAGCCGTCTGCATCAGGAGCAGACAGCCCGCCGCAGCGGAAATTGCCCGAAGTTGTTTATTTCTGAATGACATAAAAATCCCCCTATTCTGAAATATGATGCGTGGATGCAGTTGAGCGGACAGCCACCCCTGCTGTCCGTTTTTCATTGTAGCATTGTTTTGCGGAGCGTGTCAACGGACAATGTTGTGATATGTGTCATTCTTGCGTTTCATAATTGCGCAATTTTCTGCAAAATTTGCTGTTTTGCTTCGCAGTATGCGGCATATCCGAACCGTCCGGAGACCTCTGCACCGCAACAAAAACGGCGAATCCGCCGCAGGGGAGCCCCCGCGTGCCGATTCGCCGCAGCGATTGTTATAGTAATTTGGTGTCCCTGTCTGCCTGACGCCCGTGCGCGACCGCGTAGGCGAGCAGAATGCCTGCCGCCGCGGAAATGATCACAGCGGGGAGCGAGAGCCCGTGCTGTCCGGCGCCCTTGTCGGTGTTCAGCGTGACTGCGCCGTAGACCGCGGTGTCCGCCTCGGTGTGCTCTGCCTTCGGGAGCTGCTGCACCCAGTCGAGCAGTTCATCCATTTTGATGACCGAGCCCTGCGGAATGCTGCCGGATGCGTAAAACTCCGGCAGGAACGAGCAGACGACCGCATATTCCGTGCCGTCGCTCTCAAACCAGACAAACCGCATTGCCGGGTCGGTATAGAGCCGCAGATCGCTGATCTCCCAGCCCGAGAGCTGTGCCGCGATCGCGTTGATGTCAAAGTGCTGCAGCCCGTTCAGCGGAACAGTCGCGATATAGGTCAGAATGCCGTGACCGTCGCTGCGGAAGACCGCGTCGCAGTCGCCCTGCGAGCCGCCGCAGGGAACAAGGTACGCCGCGGAACCGGTCTGCCGGATCGCCTTCTGCAGGCTGCCGCTCTCCCGCAGCACGTCGAAGGAATAGCTCCGGACCTCTGCTGTGCGGGAAAGGTCATACCATGTGTGTGCGTCGGGATCGTTCCGGCGGAGCTTCTCGGTCAGCACGCCGATATCCTGCCGCACTGCCTCGTCGACACGCAGCGCGCTGCCGGCATCCGACGCAGACGCGGTGCATATCGGCAGCCCGATCAGGATCGGTGCCGCGAACAGCCCCAGACAGGCAGTCATCACTGTGCGGATCATTTTCATACACTTCATATACACCGCGTTCCTTTCAACAGTTTTCCATCTTCATTGTACCATATTCCGACAGATCTGTCAAGTCAAAGGTTGCGCATTCCCCAAATGCTTGCGCATTTCGCAAAAGAATTACACGGAGGAGGGAGGAGCTGTTCCGTCAAGTTCATTTCTGCTGCTGAGCCCGGGTTTCGGGCACCTGCTGCCTCCTCCTTCCTGCCTCATGCCGAAAGGGCGAAAAAAGTCCCCGGAAAGCACCTGCTCTCCGGGGCTGCATTCATATCAGTGGACCGGTTCTGTCTCGGTCGTGGTGGTCTCCGTCACGTCGTTCCAGTCGGGCGGGGGACCTGCTCCGGCAGATGCACTGGTCATCGGTGCGCCGGAGTTCCCGTCCTCGACGGGCTCATCCGGTCCGGTGGGTCCTTCGATTTCCTTGTCGGATGACGGCATGCGGTCTGTATTGGTCGAGGACTGCGCAGTCGTTGCACGGGTGACCGTCGTCGACGCTGTGGTGTGCAGGGTCGCGGTCGTCGTGCGTGTGGTCGACGCAGTGCTCTGCGTGACAGTGCTCTGCCCGACGGTGCTCTGCGTGACGGTGCTCTGCGCGGACACGGTCGTCTGCGTGACGGCGGTCTGCTGTGCGCTGTTCTCTGTTTTCGGCGGGTCTGCGGTCGCGGAAACGGATTCTGTCCTGCTCTCTGTGGTAGCCGTCGTCTGCGCGGTGACGCCGGATTCTGTCGACTGTGCAGTGTCCGTCTGCAATGCGGCTGTGGTCTGTGCCGGGGCGGAATCGCTCCCGTGCCCGCTGTCCTCAGATACGCCGCCGGTGGCTGCACTGTTTTCCGCTGATGCCGTTGTTTCCGTGACCGTTTCACTGCCGGGGACGACCGGCGGGCGCTGCGGGCGGTTCAGGAGAAACATTGCTGCCGCGACGGAAAGACAGACGATCAGACTAGCTGCCGCAGCGGTATAGACATACCGCATATGTGTCAGCCTGATTCTCTGCCGGGGGAATGCCCGCTCCTGCACAGCGGTGCGGATGCGTGCCTCAGCCGCCGGATCGACCGGTGCGGAGAATTCTGCGATCAGCTCGGCTGCCTCTTCGTCCGTCAGTGCTGTCATCAGCTTTGTGAGCTCATCCTCAAGACGCATCCTCATCACCTCCCAGCATGGTACGCAGCTTTTTCATCGCGCGTGAAATTCGCATCTCTACGGTGCCCGTTCGCATGGAGAGCCGTTCTGCGATGGACGCTGCGGTCTCCCCGTTGTAATATTTCCGGAGCAGTATTTCACAGTCCGGTTCGCCGAGTGCGCGGATCGCGGCAAGCAGCTCGCGCTTGCGGTCGTTGGTGACAGCCTGTTCATCGGGTGCTGCTGTCGGGTCCTGAACCGTCTCGCTGAGCTCCTCGGGGGACTGCATCACAGCCCTTGCCGCATGTGCCCGATACCAGTCGATACAGCGCCTGCCGGTCATGGTTGCGAGCAGCGCGCGCACTGTGCCGCGGTCGGGGGTCACGCGCTCCCGCTGCTGCCAGAAGGCGAAGAGGATATCGCTTGCGAGCTCCTCCATGTCCTCTGCCGTGCAGAAGGTGCAGCCGCCGAGCCGCCGGCGCACGATCGCCAGCACCAGACCGGTATACTGCTGCAGGAGCTGCTCACAGCCCTTTTCCGGACGCTCCCGCATCAGGGCAAGCAAGGCTGTGTCTTCCATGACGGTCACATCCATCACCTCACCGTTCGCCCTCACCATTGTATTCGGACGCGCGCGCCGAATCCCCACACGAGGGCGGAAATTTTTTTATCGGATTCTTTATATGAATGCGGAGATGCGCAAGTCTGCCGATCGGCAAACGCGCCGGTTTTGCTTTGCAAAACACGGGAACAACTCCTCACTCCTCACTTCTCATTTCTCATTTCCCGCTTCACCCGTCGTGTGTCATGAGGAAGGCGAGAATGATGCTCGGCAGCACGACGATGATCGTGTTGCGGACCATTTGGCGGCGCAGGCGGTTCCACTCCTTATCGGTGACCGCGGTCTCGCGCGGGATGCTCAGCACACTGAGGATGACCGCGGCGGACATATAGATAAAGTAGCAGTTGACCGTGAACAGATATGCCGCGCCGAGCAGCATCCGCCACTGTGCATGCGCGATCGAATAGCCGCAGGTGCACAGCGGGGGCATCAGTGCCGTCGCGATCGCGACACCGGGCACGACGTTGTTGGCGCGCTCCTTTCGCGTGTTGCCGATGATGCCCGCAAACCCGCCCGCGACCGCGACGATCACGTCGAAGAAGGTCGGCTTCGTGCGCGCAAGCAGCTCCGAGGAGGGCGCATTGACCGGGGAGACAAGGAAAAACAGCGTCGAGACCAGCAGGCTGATCAGAATCTGGAACACAAAGCCGTATGTATTTCGCCGCAGATGGTGCCGGTGCACGGCGACCGTGTTGTATGCCATTGCGAGGAGACTGCCCATGAGCGGGGAAATCAGCATCGCGCCGATGATGACGGCGGCGGAGCCGGTGTTGAGCCCGACCGAGGCAATGAGGATCGCGCAGATCAGCACGCACATGTTCGTGCCGGTGACCTGTCCGCCGGAGATGATGCGCTCCTTGATCTCCTCATGGGTCGCGGAGTCGCCGTGCAGAGAGAAAATCCGCCGCAGCACCTGCATCAAATCATTCATGGCGAGCACTCCTATCAGATCAATATGACCATTATACCATGAATGCGACGTTTTTGCAAGAGGCAAGTGCCGCGGAACGACCGGAGAAACCGCTGCAAAGGACAGTTTTTCAGAAATTATTGCAAAGCCCTTGCAATTTATTCTGATTTATGGTAGAATGAAGATACTTATTTTGTCTTCAGGAGGTTGCTATGAAATACGGTTACTTTGATCTCGCAAACAAAGAATATGTGATCACCCGCCCCGACACTCCTTCGGCATGGTCCAACTACCTCGGCGACCCGGAGTACGGTGCGATCATCTCGAACAATGCCGCCGGCTACAGCTTTGTCAAGTCCGGCGCGAACGGCAGAATCGGCAGATTCCGCTTCAATTCCATGATGGCGCTCCCGGGCAGATACATCTATCTGTTCGACCGTGAGACCCGCGATTACTGGTCGGCATCGTGGCAGCCCGTGGGCAAGCCGGTCGAGCAGTACAAGTCCGTCTGCCGCCACGGCACCGCCTATACCGTGCTCGAATCCGAGTATGCCGGCATCGAGACCGTGACGACCTACTATGTCCCGGACACCTACGAGGTCTGGCAGTGCAGGATCACCAATACCTCGGACAAGCCCAGAAGGCTCGCCGTCACCGGCTTCATCGAGTTCACCAACGAGAGCAACTATCAGCAGGATCAGGTGAACCTCCAGTACACGCTCTTCATCACCCGCACCAGCTTCGAGGGCGGCAACCGCATCATCCAGCACATCAACGAGAATTCCGGCAAGGACGCTTCCGGCTCCAACCACAAGGAGCGCTTCTTCGGCGTCGCCGGTGCACCCGTTGCCTCCGCAAACGGCGACCTCTCTGCCTTCATCGGTCCCTACCGCACCTACTCCAACCCGATCGCGGTGGAAAACGGCAGATGCGACGGCACGATGAATTACAACTCCAACGCCTGCGGCGCTCTGCAGTCCGATATCGAGCTGCAGCCGGGCGAGACCAAGGTCCTCACCTATGTCTTCGGGCAGCGCAATTCCGCAGAGGCAGCCGAGATTCTGAAAAAGTATGAGACCTCCGGCACCGCGGACGCCGAGATCGAAAAGCTCCGCGCCTACTGGCACGAGCAGCTCTCGCACTTCGAGGTCGAGACCCCGTCGGACGAGTTCAACAACATGATCAATGTCTGGAATGCCTATCAGTGCTTCATCACCTCGATCTGGAGCCGCGCGGCATCGCTGATCTACTGCGGCGAGCGCAACGGCTACGGCTACCGCGACACCGTGCAGGATATTCAGGGCATCATCCACCTCAACCCGGAGATGGCGCTCGAAAAGATCCGCTTCATGCTCTCGGCACAGGTCGACAACGGCGGCGGTCTGCCGCTGGTCAAGTTCAACCACAACGCCGGTCACGAGAATACCCCGGATGACCCCGAATACGTCAAGGAGACCGGTCACCCGTCCTACCGCGCAGACGACGCGCTCTGGCTCTTCCCGACGATCATCAAGTACATCGGCGAGTCGGGCAATCAGGCATTCCTCGATGAGGTCATCGTCTACGCGAACGGCGGCGAGGACACCGTCTACGGGCACTTAAAGCGCGCGATCCGGTTCTCGATGGAGCGGCTCGGTGCACACCATATGCCCGCCGGTCTGCACGCGGACTGGAACGACTGCCTGCGTCTGGGCGCAAAGGGCGAATCGACGTTCGTCGCATTCCAGCTCTGGTACGCGATCCGCGAGATGCTCGAGATGGCGAAGGCAAAGAATGACACCGATTACATCGCATATCTGGAGAAGGCACAGGCAGAGCTCGGCAAGTCGCTCGCAGCCTGCTGGGACGAGGACCGCTTCATCCGCGGCATCCGCGAGGACGGCACAGTCGTCGGCGCGAAGGCAGACCCCGAGGCGAGCATGTGGCTGAATCCGCAGAGCTGGTCGGTCATTTCGCAGTTTGCGAGCGCAGAGCAGGCGGAGAAGGCGATGGAGAGCGTGCACAGCATCCTCAACACGCCCTACGGCGCAAAGCTGCTCGAGCCGCCCTATGTCGATCACTATTTCGACGGCGCGCTCATGCACATCTTCAACCCGGACACCAAGGAGAACGGCGGCATCTTCTCGCAGTCGCAGGGCTGGCTGATCCTCGCGGAGGCACTGCTCGGGCACGGCGACAGAGCGTTTGAGTATTTCATGGAGTCCTCGCCCGCCGCGATGAACGACAAAGCAGAGATTCGCGTCATGGAGCCGTATGTCCACGGGCAGTTCACCGAGGCGACCCGCTCGCCGTTTGCAGGGCGTTCGCATGTGCACTGGCTCACCGGCACTGCCTCGACCGTGATGGTCGGCTGCGTCGAGGGCATCTGCGGCATGCGCACGGAGCTCGGCGGTCTGCGCATTGACCCGTCGATCCCGGCGGCATGGGACGGCTTTAAGATTCACAAGCTGTTCCGCGGCAAGAAGCTGAACATCGACGTGCAGAATCCGAACCACGTCCAGAGCGGCGTGAAGGCGATGACCGTGAACGGCAAGCCGGTCGAGGGCAATTTCCTGCCCGCAGAGCAGCTCGCAGAGGTCAATGAGATCGTCGTCACACTCGGATGAAATCAACAATAACGATCGGCACGGCGTTTTTGTCCGTGCCGATTTGTCTGCATGCGGGGGAAATACCGGCGGGGGTTCCCCGTCCTGCCGGCAGAACAGCTCGCGGAGGTCAATGAGATCGTCGTCACACTCGGCTGATTCTCACAAAACAGACCCGGCACGGAGCGCTCTGTGCCGGGTCATTTTTTCGCCGTTTGTCGAAAAGGACTGATCATGCGGCGCTCGCACGCGGTGCTGCCTTAAGAATAGACAAAATCTCCCGAATCCGCTGCTGACGGAAACGGGAGATTCTCTTATTGCTCAGCCTGTTCACGGCGGTAGAATTCCTCGAGGCGGGGTCTTGCCGCGACATAGAAGGGTTCAAGCCGCTTGTCAAAGTGCTTGCCCATGCCCTCCATGATGATCCTGTCCGCCTGCTCAAAGCTCATGCTGTCCTTGTAGACGCGGCGGCTGACGAGTGCGTCGTAGACGTCGGCGATCGCCATGATGCGGGCTTCGAGCGGAATCTGCTCGCCCTTTAAGCCCATCGGATACCCCGAGCCGTCCCAGCGCTCGTGGTGGAAGTGCGCGACGTTCTCGGCGATCACATGGAATTCGTCGTCGTCGGTGCCCTCGAGAATCTGGTGGACGATGCGCGCGCCCTCGGCGGCGTGTGCCTTCATCTTCTCGAATTCCTCCGGCGTGAAGCGTCCGGGCTTGCGCAGCACGGCATCGTCAACGGCGATCTTGCCGAGGTCATGCATAGGCGCCGCCTTGATGACACGGTCGCAGAAGCTGTCGGTCAGACCGAGTGTGCCGTCCTGCTTCATCTCGTCGATCAGGATGCGCACAGCGGCACTGGTGCGCTTGATGTGACCGCCGGTCGAATTGTCGCGGCTTTCGACCATCGCCGCCATGCTCAGGATCAGGTGATCGTGCATCTCGCGCATGTGGGCGGTCTGCTGTGCAACACGGCTCTGCAGCTCGGTGTTGAAGCGCCCCATCAGCGAGATATAGCGCTGATTCTCGGTGTCGTCGTTCATCACGAGCTGATAGCCGCGGCGCTTCATGCCGGTGTAGAGATACTGCACATGAATGATGTAGACATGCCCGTCGGATTCGTAGCGCACCTGCGATCTCTGATGATCTGTCTTGAAGTCGGCGAGCCATTTCAGCACCGTGTCGCTCAGCCTTGCGTTTTTCTCGGGGAGCCGGTCGACGGATGCCTCCTTGAGCACGGGCAGCATCCGGCGGGCGGTCTCGTTGCTGCCGATATAGCGCAGCTTGAAATCAAACGACGCAAAGCCGGTATTGCCGGTCTGCACGAGCGAATCAATGACCGTGTCGTCGATATCGAAGAGCGTGATGCGGCGGATGATAATGAGATACATGCACTGTGCCACGACATAGGAGAGCGGCGTCAGATCGACCGGGACGGGCAGAACCTTCGAGCCGAAATAGCTGAATACGGCGAGCAGCTCGGGCAGGAACAGCAGGGCGATCATCCGGTTGGAAACATCGCGCTTTTTGAAATAGCTGTAGAGCAGCGCACAGATGTTCATGGTGAAAAATACCCACACCATGATGATAAAGACCGTGTGCATCGGACCGTATTCCTTGCGCAGCACGCCGACACCGTTGACGATCTCAAAGGTCTGGGTGCGGTAGAAGACCGTCGATTCACCGACCGTGATCGCGCTCAGATAGACGCCGGTCGTGACGAGCAGCAGCAGCGCATGAATGATCTGTTTCAGATGGATGCGGCACAGGCTGAAAACACTGAATGTCACGAAGAGCAGCTCATAGCATCCGCCGATATAGACGATCCTGTTTGCGGCGAGTGCCGTTTCGAGTGTGGTCGCGCGTGCCATGATCACATAGCCCATCAGCGAGATCGGGATCAGCGTGAACATCAGCGTGAAGTAGATATCAAAATGCTTGTGCCAGATGCAGGCATAGGTGACCGTGCACGCAAAGGACAGTGCGAAGAGTACGGTGTAATAGAGCTCAGCCAAAGACAGAGCCCCCTTTCTGTCAAATCATAGCATATCAGTGGTTCCGGAAGGCAGCCGAAGGGACAAGGGCATGTCCGGATGCAGCAGCCCGGTTTTCAGCAAATCTGCACAGTTAATCCATGCTACCATATTATAGCATTTCAGAAGCGTTTTGTCTACTGTTTCGGGCGGATTTTGTGATTTGCGGGCGAAAACAGGCTTGCAGGCACGCTTTTTTTGCCGGAAATGACCTTCGGTGACCGCGAAAGTGACGAAACTGTCATTTCAGAGTCACGGCAGAGTCATTTTCGTGTGCTACAATAGAGACAACAAAACAGCGCGGAGCGATCCGCAGAAGGGATGGGTTCAGATGGAACTGCTGAAAATGGAGCACCTGACAAAAATCTACGGAAAGGGCGAGAACGAGGTGCGCGCCCTCGACGATGTGTCGTTCACCGTGCCGAAGGGGCAGATGCTCGCGATCATCGGACCGTCCGGGTCGGGCAAATCGACGCTGCTGCACATCATCGGCGCGGTCGACCGCCCCACCTCCGGCAAGGTCTATCTCAACGGCGAGGACGTCTTTGCCCGCAAGGACGAGCAGCTCGCGATCTTCCGGCGGCGCGAGGTCGGGCTGATCTATCAGTTCTACAACCTCATTCCGGTGCTGACCGCCGAGGAGAATATGACGCTGCCGATGATCATGGACGGCAAGAAGCCCGAGAAGGCTGCCGTTGACAAAATGCTCGATCAGATGGGGCTGCTGCAGCGCCGGAACCATCTGCCCTCGCAGCTCTCGGGCGGGCAGCAGCAGCGCGTCTCGATCGCCAGAGCGCTCTTCAACATGCCGAGCGTCATTCTCGCGGACGAGCCGACCGGAAACCTCGATTCCAAGAACAGCCGCGAGATCATGGAGCTGCTGCGTCAGCTCAACCACGACTTCGGGCAGACCATGCTGATCATCACGCATGACGAAAACATTGCGCTGCTCTGCGACCGCGTGATCGCGATCGAGGACGGCAGGATCCTGCGCGACGAGCTGACCGGCAGAGCCAGCCGCACGGAGGAGCAGGCAGAGGAGGGTGAGGACAATGCGGTTTGAGGGAACGCTCGCCCGGCGCTATATCTTCTCGCAGAAGCGGCACAGCCTGCTGACCGTTTGCAGCATCACGATCGCGGTCGCGATGATGGCGATGATCTTCATTCTCGTGCAGACGATGTTCGCCTCGGAGCGCACGCACATCATCAACACGGAGATGCCGTTCCACACGGTGCTGCTCTCCGAGAAGGTCATCCCGGAATCACTTCTGGACGAGCTGCGGGCGTCGCCGGCGATCGCCGACTGCGGCTATTTCGAGCCCGATCAGTATTACACGCCGGAGAAGCCCGGCAGATACGTCGAGTATTCGCCGATGAAGTCGGTCTATAACTACTATCTCGCATATAAGAAGTATTCGGAGGAGGAGCTTGCTGCGCTTTCAGACCCGGGCAGCGCCGAAAGCAGAGAATTGCGGATGCAGTCCGGCTCCTCGGTGATCCGGGTCCCGGAAAAGGGCGCAAAGCCGGTCTACATCAACTATGCCTTCCGCCTGAAGGAGGGGATGATGGAGCCCTACAGCGTCGTGACCGATGCGATCAACAACGCAGGTCTCTCCGGCGAGATCCACCAGCTCCGCAACGATGAGCTGATCATTTTTGATTACATCGGCATGGACGGCAAATTCAGCATGGCGATGATGTTCACGCTGGTCTTTGTGCTGGTCGTGCTCTTCGCAATGGCACTGCGCATGGTGATCGACACCGCGTTTGAGATCTCCTCGCGCGAGCGGGAGCGGCAGTTCGGCGTGCTCCAGTCCATCGGCGCGACGAAAAAGCAGATCGTCCGCATCATCACGCGGGAGGGGCTGCAGCTCTCCGTGATCGGCGTGCCGCTCGGGCTCTGCCTCGGCATCGGCTTTGCCTACCTGACCTACCGCGTCGTGCTCTCGACCAAGGTGATCTACTGGACATGGGGCGAGCACGGCATGGACGACGTGATCTTCAAGGTCGGCGCCGGCGGGCTGATTACCGCGGCGATCACGGGTCTTGGCTGGGTGCTGCTCTCGGCATACGGCACGGGCTTGCGCATGGTGAAGAAGAAGGCGCCGATCGAGGCGGTGCGCGCGTCGCAGTCGAAGATCAGAAAGGTCAAAAAGCACTCGGTCTTCGGGCTGCTGTTCGGATGGGTCGGGGCACTTGCGGCAAGAAATGTCCGCAGAAGCAAGAAGCGCTATGTCGTGACGATTCTGTCGCTGGCGGTGTCGGTCACGCTGGTCGCAACGGTCTCCTATGCGGCAGACAGCTACCGCAGAATCGCAACTGCCGCGGTCTCCGAATTCGGTGCAGTCACCGGAGTGGAGTGCCAGATGATGATCGAGGGCTATGCCGATTCGATCGGAAAGGATGCCGGAAAGCAGCTCGAGAAGGAGCTCAGTGACACCGGCTATTTCAAGTCGGCGCGCGTGCTGTACGGCGTGTACGGCGGAGAAAAGCTCAGTCGTGTCGATAATCCGGAGGATATCCCCGAGGCTGCAAAGGCACAGGCTGACGAGAATTACTCCCTGCCGGAAATGGGCGGCATGTACTATTTCATCTATCTGAATGAAGAGGATTATAACAATTATTTTGACGGCGAACCGCAGATCTCCTATCAGGAGCTGACGCAGAGCAGGCGTTATGTGCTCATCACGGGCAAGCAGTTACCTGCGCCTGAAACACTGCCGATCCACGACAACAGGCTGACGGTCGCGCTGAGTGCGATCGTTCCGCTCTCCGACGAGCGCCGCGCAGAGAAGGTCGCAGAATGGGAGGCACAGCAGGAGGAGAAGCGAAAGGCGGCAGAGGCAGAAGGGGAGGAATACGAGCCGGAAGCGGACGGACCGCATTTCTTCACGTCATTCGTCGGCTGGGACGCGGAAAAAAAGCAGCCGATCGAAGCGGACGGCGAGATCGTCAACAAGGCATTCACCGCTGAAATAGCCGGGCAGCAGAGCAAAAAATCGACGCTGTTTACGGAATACGGCATCACCTTCCTTGTCTCCACGGTCGATGTCTATATGGAGAACGAGATGCTGACCTCCCTCCAGCATGCCGAGTATACCTTCGCGCTGGATTTCAAGGACGATGACAGCTATTCCGCGGCATTGGAGTGGATTAAGACGCACCCGCGCTATCAGTATGAGGAACATGAGGATTACTACAGCATGGTGCGGCAGATCGAGACGGGCACGGCAGCGGTCGATCTGACCATCCGCGTGCTGTCGCTCCTGATTTCGATGATCGCAGCGGTCAGCATGATCAATGTCATTTCGACGGGCATCCTCAACCGCAGATCGGAGCTGGCGGGCATGCAGTCGGTCGGCATGACGCGCAGGCAGCAGCTCGGGCTGGTGCTCTGCGAATGCGTGCAGTTTGTCATCGGCGGCATCGTGCTGGCGCTGGTCTTCACAATGGGGGCGGTCTTCGCGATGCGCAAGCTGGTCAACGCGGTCGGGCTGCCGGAGCTGGCAGATCAGCTCGGGCTGACCTACACAAAGCCGCTGCCGGTCATCGGCATAGCAGCGGTCTGCGCGTTTGCGGTCGCCGTGATCGCGGCACTGCTCCCGCTCGGACGCATGCAGCGCGAGCCGATCGTCGAGTCGCTGCGCGGATTTGACTGAACCGCTTGACAAACCGCGCAGTCCGTGATACAATGAAGCTGCGGGGCTCAAAGTCCCGTAATTCAGCCGAAACGAGGCGATCTGTATGAATCAATACACCATCACCGTCATCCGCAAGCTCGGGGTCAACGAGTTTTCCGACGAGGAGGCGGTCGGCAGCTTCGACGCCGAGATGATCGGTCCGGCAAAGCGCGCCGCGAGCGAGTACATCCAGAACTGGCTCATCGACCGCAAAATTCAGGTGCGCACCCGCAATGACTGGGTCAGGGACGTCAAGCGCGGCGGCTTGTCGCGCGAGCTGCTCGTGACCGAAAACGGCGCAATGGTCAAGATGATCTTTGTGCTGCGCGAAAACTGACAGCGTTCTGATCCCAAAGCTGCCGGCATCGGTTGTGCCGGCAGCTTATCTTTGTCTGGAATATACAATCTGTATAATTCTGCGTGCGTTTTACGGAATGAGGCTGTTTTTGCCGCGGACAGCTCAATTTGGAGCATCTTGCGAATTATGACGATTGAAAAACTAAACAAAACGGAACGTGCTGCTTTGTGCAAATCCACGGAAAAAACTCCGCAATAAATGGAAGAATTAAAAAACTGTTCACGAAAAGTTCATGGAAATTCCATATAATACTATCTGTTTTCGGATATAATGAAAGTGTCGGGCTTACCGACCCAAAAATGAGAGGGATTTTTGGAAAAAACTATTTTTCGAGAGGGGAATTCACATGATCAGAACCTTTACCCAACGCATGGGCGCACTGTGTACCGGAGCGGTGCTCGCACTCGGATGCTTCGCGCTTCCCGGCAGCACGACCCCGGAACCGGCAAAGGCAGCCGATGCCAACTACGCAAGACTCCTGCAGTATTCTCTGTACTTCTTTGACGCCAACATGTGCGGCAAGGACGTCGAGTCGCAGGGCGCAATGTCATGGCGCGGCAACTGCCACACCGACGACGCGGTTCCCGGCGGCTATCACGATGCCGGCGACCATGCAATGTTCGGTCTGCCGCAGGGCTATGCCGCATCGACCATCGGCTGGGCGTACTACGAGTTTCCGGAGGCGTTCAAGCAGGCAAAGCAGGAAACACACTTCAAGACCATTTTCAAGCACTTCACCAATTTCTTCAAGGCATCCGTCAAGATGAACGGCGACAGCGTTTCCGAGTTCCTGTATCAGAAGGGCTCCGGCGTGGAGGATCACTCCTACTGGGGCGCGCCTGAGAATCAGCCGGGCGGCAGAAAGATGTACTGGACCACCAACAGTGCCAGCGACATCGCAGGCGACTACGCGGCAGCGCTCGCACAGGATTATCTGTTCTACGGCGATGAGGAGTCCCTGAAGGTCGCTAAGGCGCTGTACAAGTTCTCCACGCAGTACAACAAGATCGAGACCAACGGTCCGACAGAGAACGGTCAGACCTTCTACTATGCAGGCAGCAACGCGAGCGCGAAGGACGAGCAGGAGTGGGCTGCAGCATGGCTCTATCTCGCAACGAAGGATAACTACTACAAGGAAGAGATGGTTGCGCACAGAGAGCAGTATCTCGGCTGGGTCCACAACTGGAACACCGTCGCACAGGGCGCAGAGATCCTGCGCGCTGAGATCACCGGCGAGTGGAACGGCGTTACCTCCTGGATGGAAGGTTCCATGAGCAGCAAGATGAAGGACGGCTACTATCACCTTGACAGATGGGGCAGCGCAAGACTGAACTGCGGCATGCAGCTGGCAGCACTGGTCGCGACCAAGCGCGGTCACGGCAGCTTCAATTCCTGGTGCCAGGGTCAGATGAGCTACATCCTCGGTCAGAACCCGTTCAATACCTGCTTCGTGACCGGCTACGCCTCCAATTCCACCAAGAATGCACACTACAGAGCAGCATCCGGCTACAACAACTACGATGAGCTCGGCAAGAATACCCAGTACGGTCCCAACGGCAAGATGCTGATCGGCGCACTTGCAGGCGGTCCCTACGCACAGAACGAAGACGGCTCCGGCCCGCTGGTCTACACGGATTCCGTGCAGGACTATGTCGGCAACGAGGTCGCTGTTGACTACAACGCATGTCTCGTCGGCGCAGCAGCAGGTCTGTGCGCAGCAGCCAAGTCCGGCACGCCCGATTCCAACATCACCGGCGTGAAGAGCGTCGTGCTCGATGACGGTTCCTCGATCACCACGACCCCGTCCTCCGATCAGCCGCAGGAGACCACCACGACCCCGAAGCAGGGCACTGAGCCGATCGTCACCGGCGGTTCGGACACCCCGAGCGTCAACGGCGATACCGTCGAGGTCAAGGTCGGCAAGTCCTACACCATCAGCGGGCTGCAGGCACTGCCTGAGGACAAGCGCATGGTCGAATTCCCGTATAAGGATTTCGGTCTGGAAGGCTCCACCGCGAAGATCAAGAAGGTCGAAGTCAACATCTCCTCGACCAACGGTCAGAGCATCAACAAGTATGTCGGCGCATTCGGCACCTCCACCACCGTGGAAGCAGACGGCTACTGGTACATGAGCGACGAGATCACCCAGACGATCAGCGGCACCAGCGGCACGATCAGCTGGGAGCCGTCCTCCAGCGTCGCAAACATCATTCAGTATAACTACGACGGTTCTCTGAAGGTCGGCTTCTGGTGGGTCGACTGCCAGGAATTCAAGATCGACTCCGTGAAGTTCTATCTTGACGGTGCGACCTCCACCACCAAGCCCACCACCGAGACAACGACCACCACGACCACCACGACCACGACGACCACCACGACCCCGCAGCCCTCGAATAACCAGCCCACCATGCTCGGCGACGTCGACTGCGATAATCAGGTCACGGTTGCAGACGCAGTTCTGCTCGCACGCTTCAATGCCGAGGACAAGGAGATCACCGTTTCCTCGATCGGCAAGCTCAATGCGGACTGCGACGGTGTCTCCGGCATCGGTGCAGGCGACCTGACGGCGATCCTCGAGTATCTTGCAGGCATCCGCAAGAGCCTGTAAGATGACTGCCGGAAACGGCAAATTCCCATAGCAGCAACACGGATACGGTCGGAAATGACCGTATCCGCGTTCGCATATACAAATGTCAGCGAAAAAACAATCAGCTGATGTAAAAAGGGAGGAAATTACCATGAAGCACCAATTCAAAAAGCGCCTGACAGCCGGCATACTCTGTGCCGCCATGCTCGGGAGCACCGCTGCGGCGTATTCGCCGATGACTGCCGCGGCAGATGCGGGAGACCCCAACTACGGGGAAGCGCTCGCGATGTCGCTCTACTTCTACGACTCGAATGCCTGCGGCTCCGGCATCACCGGCGGACCGCTGACATGGCGCGGTGACTGCCACACCTATGACGGACAGGGTGCGGCAAGCGGCGTCGACGGCTCGATCCGGCAGTATGTCGACCCGGACGGCGACGGCAATGTCGATCTCAGCGGCGGCTATCATGACGCCGGCGACCATGTGAAGTTCAACGTCACGATCGGCTTTGCGCTGAACGGTCTCGCGCTCTCGGAGTATCTGCGCGAGGGCGTCTATGCGAAGGCGGGCTGCAAGGATCACCTGATCTATGTGCTTCGCCGCGGTGCGGATTATCTGATGAAGACCACCTTCCTCGACGAGAGCGGCAATGTTGTTGCAGTTGCGGGTACCGTCGGCGACGGCAACACCGACCACGGCATCTTTACGCCGCCCGAGGAGCAGACCTATGCGCGCACGGTCTATTGGCTGACCGCCTCGAAAAACAATTCTGCTGTCTGCTGTGAAATGGCAGCCGGTCTGGCGGGCACGGCTTATGTTGTCAAGGATTCCGACCCCGCCTACGCGCAGAAGTGTATCAAATATGCCAAGGCGCTTGAGGCGTTCGGCACGCAGCACACCGGAAACAACTGCGACGGCATGAGCTTCTATTCCACCGATGCGCAGTATCAGGATGAGCAGGCCATGTGCGATACATGGCTCATGCTGCTCGGCGAGGGCAGCGGTTCCTCGATGCAGCTTACCGGAAACGGAGCCTACACCGGCGGTCAGTACGACGGCTGGAAGTTCACATGGGACAAGACCTGGCAGGGCTATGCCGCGATGATGTACAAAAAGACCGGCGAAGAAGTCTGGAAGAACGAGCTGATCTACGAAATGAAGAATGCAGGCGGTCTTTCCACAAGCTCCTACAACGGCAATGCAGGCTGGGGCAACTCCCGTTACAACTGCGCACTCCAGATGGATGCGCTCACGGCTGCCGGCGATGACAAGGATTCTGAGTACGCAAAAGCGGCGAAATACCAGATGGACTACATCCTCGGCAACAACAGCTATGGGTACAGCTTTGTGGTCGGCTACGGCAGCAAGTGGCCGACGCATATCCACCACCGCGCGGCGGCGCATCTTTCGGAGGGGCAGTCGCTTGCGTCGAACCCCGAGATCAAGTTCACGCCTTACGGCACGATGGTCGGCGGTCCGGACAACAACGGCTATGAGGACCATGCCGACAAGTATCAGTACACCGAGCCTGCGCTGGACTACAACGCCTGCTTTGCGCTTGCGATCACCGGTCTGTATTCCCTCTACGGCGGCGATGCTTCCGCGATGAAGACCGTTGCGCAGAATGCTTCTGAGATCAACGAGTCGTTTGTGTTCGGCGATTCGCAGCAGACGCAGGAAACGACCACGACCGAGACGACCACGACCACGACGACGACCACAACCTCCGAGACCACAACGACCCCGCAGCCCGGCACCCGGACGCCCGGCGATGTCGACTGCAGCGGCGATGTCAATGTCGCGGACTGCGTGCTGCTGGCGCGCTTCCTCGCGGAGGACCACGATGTGACGGTGACCGCGCAGGGCAAGCTCAATGCCAATGTCAACACCGACAGTGACGTGACAAGCGACGATCTGACCTGCATCCTTGAATATCTTGCGGGAATGAGCGACTCCCTGTAATGCGATCCGCGCACGGTGCAAAAGCCGTGCGCGGATTTTTGGAGTGTTTGAAATATGAAGAAGAAACGGAAAACCGACAAAACAGCAGTGATCGTCCTTGCGCTGTATCTGGGCTTTCTGGCGTTCGCCTTTGACGCGAACAACCGCCTCTGCGTCACGGAGCTGACCTGTCAGAATGCGGCACTGCCTGCGGAATTTGAAGGCTTCTGCATCGTGCAGGTGTCCGATCTGCACAACAAGGAATTCCTCTGGAACAATTCCTCGCTGCTGAAGGCGATCCGGGCGCAGTCGCCGGATATCATTGTCATCACCGGCGATGTTGTGGACACAAGCACGCACACCGATACGCGGTCGGCGCTGAAAACGGTCGGGCAGCTTGCGCAGATCGCGCCGACCTATTATGTCACCGGCAACCACGAGCACCGGCTCTCCCTTGAGGAGCAGGCGGATTTTTATGACAAAATTGCGCAGACCGGCACGGTGCTCCTCGACGACCGCTTCGTGCAGCTCACGCGCGGCGGTGCGGAGATCTCGCTGCTCGGGCTCGACGACAATTCGCTCGGCAGCTTCAAGCTCGATCAGCTTGTGCAGGATTCGCCCGGACCCGTGCGCATTCTGCTCGCACACGAGCCGCAGTATCTCCCGGATTACGCCGCAGCCGGCGTCGATCTGGTATTCACCGGGCATGCACACGGCGGACAGTGGCGGATCCCGTTCACGCATCAGGGGCTCTATGCGCCCGATCAGGGCTTGCTCCCGGATATGACCGAGGGCGTTTTCACCGAGGGCGGCACGTCGATGGTCGTCAGCCGCGGGCTCGGCAACAGCGCGTTTCCGCTGCGAGCGTTCAACCGCCCCGAGCTGATCGTCATGCGTCTTACAGTCTGACGTCAGCGCCCGCAAAGACCGCGAAGGCGTCCCAGTCCATGTCGGCGAGGCGCTTTGCCGCCTTTTCGATCGTCTCGCGGCTGCCGAAGGACGAAAATCGCAGCCAGCCCTCGCCCTGTGCGCCGAAGCCCGCACCCGGCGCCGAAATGATGCCGAAGCGTTTGAGCAGGCTGTCGAAGCAGTCCCACGATCTCATGCCGTGCGGGCACTGCATCCAGACATAGGGCGCATGTGTGCCGCCGGTCGAGAACACGCCGCTGACCTCGAGCGCATCGCGGATCATGACCGCGTTTTCCATGTAGGCGTCGATATCGCGCTGCACCTGCTGCTGTCCCGCCGGGGTGAACACCGCCGCCGCGCCGCGCTGCACGATATACGAGGTGCCGTTGTATTTGGTCGCCTGCCGCCGCTTCCAGAGGCGGTGCAGCGAGATGCCGTCCTGCATCAGCGCGCGCGGCACAATGACCCAGCTGCACCGGACGCCGGTGAAGCCTGCCGTTTTCGAGAAGGAGTTGACCTCGATCGCGCAGGTTTCCGCGCCCGCGATCTCGAAGATGCTGCGGGGGAGCGCGGCGCTGCGGATGTATGCCTCATACGCCGCGTCGTAGATGATGCAGGCTTTGTGCGCGTGGGCGTATTCGACCCACTGCCGCAGCTGTGCGCGGGTATAGACCGCGCCGGTGGGGTTGTTCGGCGAGCAGAGGTAGACCAGATCGGCGTGCACGCTGTCGTCGGGCATCGGCAGAAAGCCGTTTTCGCGCGAGCCGCTGAGAAAGCGGATCGTCCGCCCCGCCATGACGCTGGTGTCGTAGAAGACCGGATAGACCGGGTCGGGCAGGAGCACCGTGCTCTCGGGCGCGAAGAGGTCGCAGAGGTTGCCGAGGTCGCTCTTTGCGCCGTCGCCGATGAAAATGTCGTCGGCGCCGATGCTGACATTTCGCTGCCGGTAATATCCGGCGATCGCCTCGCGCAGAAAGCGTTCGCCCTGCACGTCGCCGTAGCCGTGGAAGGTCGCGGGGTACTGCATTTCCTGTGCCGCCGCAGCCATCGCGGCGCAGACGGCAGGCGCCAGCGGGCGGGTGACGTCGTTGATGCCGAGACTGAGCAGCTCCGCGCCCGGGTGCGCCGCCAGATGCCTGCGCGCGCGTTCGGCGATCTCGCTGAACAGATAGTCCTGCTTGAGCCGCATGCAGTTTTCGTTGAGCTGCAAAGTGTTCACCGCCTTTCAGAATCCGTGAGAACGCCGGATGGAGCAGCAATCCTTGCGAAAGGCTTCAGCGCAAAGGTGACTGCTCCATTTCTCATTTCTCATTTTTCATTTCTCATTTCCTGATCGGGTGCCGGATGACTGTTTTCAGCTTTTCGGGGGCGGTGCGGCGCGGGTCGGAGAGGTAGATCTCATGGTGCAGCCGCGTGTCGGAGAAATCCGTCACATAGCCCTGCTCCGCGGCGAAGGCGTCCATGCGCGCGACGGTCGCGGGCTCGTTGTCATAGGGTCCGACGTGCAGCATCTGCACGCAGAGCCCCTCCTCGATCTCCAGCAGCCCGGCAGCGGAACAGTCGAGCTGCTTTTTGCGCGATGCCATTTCGACCGCCCAAGCAAATTCCGCCTGCGTGACAAACTCCGGCAGGCGGATGACCGAGATCCACTGAAACGCGGATTTGTCGGTCAGGTCGGGCATCCCGGGCTTCTCGGTGCGCCAGAAGCCCTCGAGCGGCGGCACGACATATTCAAAATATCCCGGGATCGCGTGCCCGCTTTTCGGACTCATTTTCAGCGTGTAGGCGAGGGCATAGAGCACATTCAGTGCCTGCGCATAGCTGCCGCCCTCGGCGTTTGGGTCGCCCTCGCCGCGCACCGCGAGAAACGCCGCCTTCGGCACGGTGACGATCGCGGGCTCAGCCTTCGGTGCGTAGAGCGCCTTCATTTCCTTTTTGTAGTCAAAAGCCACAGTCTTCTCCCTTCATGCAGAAAATGCTCCGGACAGATGCCGACGGCACGCATCCGGAGCATGATTCATGCGAGCTTCAGAACATTGAGCAGCAGCAGCCAGCTCATACCGTAATACGTCACGACGGCGACAAGGTCGTTGATGGTCGTGATGAGCGGACCGGAGGCAACTGCCGGGTCGACCTTGATTTTCTTAAAGAACAGCGGGATCAGCGTGCCGACGGCGCTGGAGATCAGCATTGCCAGCAGCAGCGAGATGCCGATGCACCCCGACACCGAGAACGAAAACAGCGCGCCGCGGTGCTTGAAGAGCATGATATACACGCCGACAAACAGGAATGACAGTGACCCCAGCAGCAGACCGTTGCAGAAGCCGACGCGCATCTCCTTGCCGACCAGATGCATTTTCTGCTTAAAGGTCAGGTTTTCGTCGATCAGCACGCGGATGGTGACCGCGAGCGACTGCGTGCCGACATTGCCCGCCATATCGAGAATGAGCGACTGGAATGCCATGATCAGCGTGAGCTGTGCGATCACGCGCTCAAACACGCCGACGACCGCCGAGACGACCAAGCCGAGCGCGAGCAAAATCAGCAGCCACGGCAGACGCTTCTTCATGCTCTGCCCCAGCGGCTCCTGCAGGTCCTCCTCCGCGGTCAGACCTGCCAGACGCGCGTAGTCCTCGCCCATTTCGTCGTCGACGACCTCGATGATGCTCTTCGCGGTGATGACGCCGAGCAGCCGGTTGCTGTTGTCGAGCACCGGAATGGAGTCCTCGGAATAGTCCTTGAGCTTTTCGATACAGTCGTCGATTGTCTCGTGCGCGTAAACATAGGGGAATGACGTGACGATCAGGCTCTCGAGCGGCTGCCCGCTGCGCGCGGTGATCAGCTCCTTGAGGTCGATCGCGCCGTAGAAAGCGCGGTGCTCATCGACCACGAACAGCGTGGAGATGTTGTCGTTGTCCTCTGCCTGCCGCACGAGCTCGCTCATTGCCGCCTTGACCGAGAGATTCTCGCGGATGACGATGCAGTTGGTCGTCATGCGGCTGCCGATCTCGTCCTCGTCGAAGGATGCGATCAGGCGGATCTCGTCGCGGATATCGGGCGGGAGCGCCTCGATGATGAGAATGCGCTTGTCCTTCGCGATCTCGTGGAGCACGTCGGCAGCGGTGTCGGTCTCGAGCTGAGAGACGACCTCTGCCGCTTTTGAGAGGTCCATTTCGTTGAGATAGATGCCGGCGGTTGCTTCGTCGAGGTATTCAAACGCCTCGGAGAGCAGGTCGGCGGCACAGACGCGGTAGAGCCGTCTGCGCTCCTGCACGGTCAGGGCATCCATGACCTCCGCGATGTCCTTGCCGTGATAGCCCTCGAGCTTCTGCTGCATCGCCTTCGGGCTGGCATTGCCGCGAATGATCGTGATGATCTCGCGTTCGTAATCCGGGATACTCGCGACAGCCGCTTCGGTGTCGGCTGCGGTATCCGTGAGCTTTGTTTCCTCTGCCATAGGAAATCCTCCGTTTCGTGCGCATGAAATCTGCTGCAGATCTCATGACAGCCGTAACGGACAAACCAGTAAAAAGACCCCTGTCTGCGGTTCAGACGGGGTCAGCAGCTTCAAGCCGGAGAGCAAGGGCGGCGGGAGGGCGATCCTCTGCCGTGTCAGTTCCGACGGCTTGAAGCATGCTTCGCCGGTTTGAACCGCAACTGTCACTGTTCGCCACTATGCTCACCTCACTTTATCATTGTTCTCCTGCAACACATCTATTATACCAAAATTCAGTTTAACTGTCAAGCGGAAGATGCAAAATCTGATACAGGAATATCCGCCCGGTATTGCGGACAAGCAAAGGGCTTGGAGTTTGTGCTCCAAGCCCCCTGTTTCAGGTTTCATTGGTAATGCTGAGCGGCTTTTCATCCGTAAACAGCGGATAATCGGTTTTCCTTTCGTAATTCAGAATGATCCAGTCAACACTGACCGTGTATTCCATTGTCAGACTGCCGTTCTCCGCGGCGTCGCTGTCAATGTAAAACGGCAGTGTGACCGCTGTGTCATCCGCCGAAAGCGGGCAGCACACAGAATCCGATACCGTACCGTCTGCGCCGGTGACTGGGGCAGCAGTGCCGTCCGCACTGCGCAGCCGCACCGTCAGCTTCAGCGTATCCGAGCAGCCCTGTGCCGCATAGAGATCGGAAGCATTCAGCGTAAACGCATAGCCTCGTTTGTCCGCAGATTCTGTTTCAATGCTTTGCAGCGTGCAGCCGCAGACCGCAAGATCATTGTGATCCTGCTTGGCAAGCTCTGTGCGCTCCTCGATCGTCAGCTCTGCGATCTCCTCCTGCGTGATCGGCTTATGATAGACCTTCTCCCCGACAGTAAAGGACGGGGCGTCGGTCACGATGACCGGCTCGGGTGCTTCTGCGATGAGCGGTTCCGCCGCGGCAGTGTCTGGCTGCGGTATTTCTGCGGGTTTACGCCACCCTGCCGATGCAAGCACGACGCTCCCGGCAATTCCTGCACAGGCTGCGCCCGCCAGTGCGCCGAGCAGATGCCTTCTTACGGTATGCCTTTGATGTTTTTGCATTGCCATATGCAATACCTCCTCCCTGCATTGTTCAGAAACGGTGATGCGGTCTGTCACGCGGCAGAAAATCTGCATATTCACGGTGTGATCTCCTCTCCGAGCGCCTCGCGCAGCAGCTTTCTTGCGCGGTAAAGCTGCGTCTGTACGGCGGTCTCTGTTTTTCTGAGCATCTGTGCGATCTCGCGGACGGAATACCCCTCATAATAATAGAGGTGGATGACAAGGCGGTATTTCGCGGGCAGCGCGCAGACCGCCTCCCAGAGCGTGTGCTCCTCGGGCGTGACGCAGAGCTCCTTTGCGTCGTCGAGCGGCACGGAATGCCGTCTTCGGAAGCACCGAAGCAGGTTTTTGCATGCGTTGACCGTCACGCGGAGCATCCAAGCCTTTTCCGATTCCGCATCGGGAAAGGGCTGCTCCCGCGCAAACCGCTTGAGAAACATATCGTGCGTGATATCCTCGGCGTCCTGCACATTGCGGCAGTAGGCGAGTGCCGTGCGGTAGACCGTGTTTTTGAGGCGGTCGTAGATTTCCGCCATCTGTGCCTGTTCCATGGAATCTGCGCTCCTTCTGAAAGACCTTTCACTACACAAACAACCGAGGCGGGTCAAATATCACACGGCGCAGAAAAAATTTTATGGTAGGAGAGAGAAAGCCGAGTGAGAAGTTGGGAGTGAGAAGGGAGGAGTTGTTCCGTTATCCGGGATAAGCGGCTGAACGAAGGTTGCACAAGGGACTTGGGGCTTGCCTCATTCAAAATCCATCACGAAGCGATACCGCCGTTTCTCACTTCTCATTCCTCACTTTTCACTCCTCGCTTTGATTCTTGGCTGTTACCGGATTCCCGTCAGCTCATAGCCGGCGTCAGTGATCGCCTTGCGGATGGCTGCCTCGTCCACGGTCTCTGCTGCCTCGACCGCAGCCGTGCCGCTCTCGTGGCTGACGCTCTGCACGGTCAGACCGATGCCCTCGAGCGCCTTTTTGACATGTGCCTCACAGTGCGGGCACATCATGCCCTTGATCTCCAGTGTCTTCATAGTCTGGTTCCTGCCTTTCATTTCGATGATTTTGGTATCTCGGACATCCGCCGTCTCCGGGGATGTGACCGGCTTGAAGAGGTTGAGCCGCAGCGCGTTTGTGACCACACAGAAGCTCGAGAGGCTCATCGCAGCCGCACCGAACATCGGACTGAGCGTCAGCCCGAACGGCACGAGCACGCCCGCTGCGAGCGGTATGCCGATGATGTTGTAGCAGAATGCCCAGAAAAGGTTCTGCCGGATCTTCTGCAGCGCCGCACGGCTCAGGCGTACCGCATTGAGCACGCCGGTCAGCGAGGGCTGCATCAGCACGGCGTCTGCCGCATCGACCGCGATGTCGGTGCCGGTGCCGATCGCCATGCCGACGTCGGCGCGGGTGAGGGCGGGCGCGTCGTTGATGCCGTCGCCGACCATGCAGACGGTGCCCTGCTCCGCCAACTCCCGGATGACCTGCTCCTTGCCGTCGGGTCTGACGTCGGAGATGACGCGGTCGACGCCCGCCTGCCTGCCGATCGCTTCGGCGGTGCGCGCGTTGTCGCCGGTCAGCATGATGACCGAGAGCCCCAGCTTTTTGAGCTCGGCGACCGCGAAGGCGCTGTCGGGCTTGATCGTGTCGGCAGCGGCAATGATGCCGAGCAGCCTGCCGTCACGGATGAACCACAGCGGCGTTTTGCCTGATCCCGCGAGCAATTCCGCCTGACGCTGCATGTCTTCCGGGATATCACAGATCCCGGCGGCGGTCTGACCGTTACAGCCGCGCAGGGCATGTCCGCCAACCTGCGCCGATACCCCCGCGCCCGCCTCCGACGAGAAACCGTCGGCATCGGACAGCGAAATTCCGCGTGCCTGCGCATATTCCGTGACCGCCCTGCCAAGCGGGTGCTCGCTGAACTGCTCCAGCGAAGCCGCCAGCGTCAGCAGCTCCGATTCGGTCACGCCGTCGGCGGGCAGCAGATCGGTGACCGACGGCGCGCCCTGCGTCACGGTGCCGGTCTTGTCGAGCACGACGGTCTGCACGCGCCCGGTCTCCTCGAGCGCGGCGGCGGTTTTATAGAGAATGCCGTGCCTTGCGCCGACGCCGTTTGCGACCGTGATCGCGACCGGCGTGGCGAGCCCGAGCGCGCAGGGGCAGCTGATGACCAGCACCGATACCCCCCGGGCAAGCGCATAGGCAGGGGTCTGCCCGAGCAGCAGCCAGACGGCGAAGGTCACCGCGGCGACCGCGAGCACCGCCGGCACGAATACCCCGGAGACCCTGTCGGCGAGCTTTGCGATCGGCGCCTTGGTCGCGGCGGCGTCGCCCACCATGCGGATGATCTGCGAAAGCGCCGTATCTTCGCCGGTTTTCGTCGCCTCACAGGTCATATAGCCCGATTTGTTGACCGTGCCCGCGCTGACGGGATCGCCAGCCGCCTTGTCGACCGGGATGCTCTCGCCGGTCAGCGCCGATTCGTCGACCGCCGCCGCACCCGACCGCACAATGCCGTCTGCGGGGATCGCGGCACCGGGGCGCACGACAAAGACCGTCCCGGGTCTCACCTGTGATACAGGCACCTCCCGCTCGACCTGATTTTCCAGTATCAGCGCGGTTTTCGGCGCGAGCGACATCAGCCCCTTGAGCGCGTCGGTCGTTCTGCCCTTCGCGCGCGCCTCGAGCGTCTTGCCGACCGTGATCAGCGTGAGGATCATCGCCGCGGATTCAAAATAGAGCTGCATCATCAGGCTGTGCGCGGCTTCGCTGTCGGCGCGGGTCATCGCGAAAACGATGCAGACGCTCCAGACAAAGGATACCCCCGACCCCATCGCGACGAGCGTGTCCATGTTGGGGGCGCGGTGCAGTGCAGCCCGGAAGCCGCTGACGAAGAACCGCCCGTTGATGACCATGACCGCGGCGGCGAGCAGCATCTGCAGCAGCGACAGCCCGATGTGATTGCCCGCAAAGAACGCGGGTACGGGGAAGTCCCACATCATGTGCCCCATCGAGAAATACATCAGCACGAGCAGCAGCACCGCCGAGGCGATCAGCCGCCGGACGAGCCTCGGCGTTTCGGTGTCGGCGAGGGCATCCTCAGAGGCTTCGGGCTGCGCCGCATCCTTGAGCGAGGCGCCGTAGCCCGCCTCGGTGACCGCCGCGATGACAGCCGCGGGGTCGGCATCGCCCTCGACGCCCATCGAGTTCGTCAGCAGGCTGACCGCGCAGCTTTGCACGCCCGCCACGCCGCTGACCGCCTTTTCCACGCGCGCGCTGCAAGCCGCACAGCTCATCCCGGTGACACGGTATTGGGTCAAAGGAATCACACCCTTTCGTTATTTGAGCAGAAAACTATTCTGTTGGAAGCATAGTTAGAAGTTAGGAGTGAGGAGTGAGGAGCTGTTCCGGTGCTGTTGTTCCCGCCGCTGATTTATAGAAGCATTGGGAGAAATGACTGATAAGAAGGCGCGATCAGCGCCGTGCATTATGTAGTATTGGGAGGCTCCGCTGCAATGTACCCGAAGGGAAATGCCCGCGCGGGCTCCGCGCTCATTTCATCATTCTTTGAATGGTGTCGGCGAGCTCGTCGATGACGGATTCGTCGCCGTTTTTCAGGTCGCGCACGACGCAGGTGCGGATATGCCTTGCGAGCAGATCGCGGTCGAAGGCATTGAGCGCCGCCTTGACCGCCGCGCACTGCGTGAGAATATCGGTGCAGTAGGCGTCCTTTTCGAGCATGCTCTGCAGCCCGCGCACCTGCCCCTCAATGCGCCTCAGGCGGTTGATGAGCCGTTTCCGCTCCTCGTCGGAGCGCGCGGTGTGCTTCTGACAGCAGCACGGCGTATTCAGATCATGTTCCATGCGTTGCCCTCCGTTCATGATACCCCGGACGGGTATTTTCTGCTTCTATTATATACCCATCGGGGGTATTTGTCAAGCCCCGTCCGGAATGATTTTGCTTCGCGGTGCATAGGCTCTAGCAAACGGCAATGGATTGCCTATGAGGAGTGATACCGGATGAAGCATCACCGCATTGATTCGGCACAGGCGCTCGACGACCGCGCCGTGCAGCTCGGGAGCTATATCGCAGAGCACGGAGCCACCGTGCGCATGACCGCCGCCGTGTTCGGCATCTCGAAATCGACCGTGCACAAGGATATCACGTCGCGCCTGCCGCTGCTCCACGCGGGGCTCTATGAGCAGGTGCGCTGCATCATCGAGAAGAACAAGCAGGAGCGCCACCTCCGGGGCGGGCTTGCCACCAAGCGGAAATATGAGCAGCAGCGGAAAATCGCCCCGAAAACTGCCCTGCAGATGAAAACTGCAAGAAAATCGGTCTTCCCCCCTTGACAAATTTACGTCAAACTAGTAAAATAGAAAGGGACAGTGTGTTTCTGACAGCACACCCATGAAAAGGATGATACCGCATCTGCGGTGAGAATGGGAGGAAAATCACAGTATGAAACGTATCGGAGTATTGACGAGCGGCGGCGATGCGCCGGGCATGAACGCGGCAATCCGCGCGGTTGTGCGCACCGCGATCTATAAGGGCATGACGGTCGTCGGCATCAACAGAGGCTACAACGGTCTGCTCAACGGCGATGTCTACGAGATGGACGTGCGTTCCGTCTCCTCAATCATCCAGCGCGGCGGCACGAAGCTCTTCTCCGCACGCTGCAAGGAGTTCAAGGAGGAGGCTGGCGTCCTCAAGGGCGTGCAGGCATGTCATGATATGGGCATTGAGGGTCTGGTCGTCATCGGCGGCGACGGCTCCTACAGAGGCGCGGGCGATCTGTCCCGCCACGGCATCCCGACCATCGGTCTGCCGGGCACGATCGACAACGATATCTCCAGCACCGATTTCACCATCGGCTACGACACCGCGATGAACACGGTCGTCGAGCTGGTGGACAAGCTCCGCGACACCAGCCACAGCCACGACCGCTGTTCGGTCGTTGAGGTCATGGGCAGAGATGCGGGCTATATCGCGGTCAATACCGCAGTCGCATGCGGCGCCGTCGAGGTGCTGTGCCCTGAGAAGGAGTACAATATTGAAGAGATGATCGCGAAGATGCAGGCGAGCCGCAAGCTCGGCAAGCAGAACTTCATCATCATCGTCGCAGAGGGCATCGGCGGCTCGCAGGAGCTCGCAAAGCGCATCGAGGAGGAGACGGGCATCGAATCCCGCGCAACGATCCTCGGTCATGTGCAGCGCGGCGGCTCGCCGACCGTGCGCGACCGCGTTCTCGCAAGCCAGATGGGCAACTATGCCGTCAACCTGCTCGAGAAGGGCATCGGCAACCGCGTCGTCGGCATCCGCGGCACCAAGCTCGTGGACTATGACATTCAGGAGGCGCTTCAGATGAAGAAGCCGTTTGATGACGACCTCTATGAGCTCACCAAGGTCATCAGCATCTGACCGACTGCAATTTTGTATGCCGCGCGGGGAAACCCGCGTCAGAGTAGAGGATCCTGCGTAAAGTGCCGTGCGGACGGGGAGTTGCCGCGCGGACGAAAAGCACGCAGCGCCCGGGCATCGGGACATGTGCTTGCGGTAGGACCCCCGCATCCCGCTGAGGCATAAGGGAATCAGCACTCCTTTGTGCATTCAGTATTGTGCAAAGGAGTGTTTTTTATGAAAATTTTCGGTTCATTCAAGGAGTCTGCCGCAGAGCTCAGAAATCTGCGCAATGTCATCGTCACGGGTCTGCTGATCGCGGTCTCGATGACCGTCGAGGCATTTACGATCAATCTGGGGTTTGCCAAGATCAACTTCGCTTTCCTCGCAATCGCCGCGATCGGAATGCTCTACGGTCCCGCAGTGGCGCTGTTTGCGGGCGGCATCTGCGATGTGCTGGGCTATCTGGTTGCCCCGGACGGCGCGTTCTTTCCGCTCTATACGCTGATCGGCATGGCACAGGGTCTGATCTACGGTCTGATCGCCTACCGCAAGCTGACAGAGCGCACCGACAGCAAATACTTTTTCAAGGTGACGCTGCGTGTCTGCATCGCGCGCCTGATTGACGTGCTGCTCATCAATCTTGTCTGCAACACCGCTGCGAATTTCCATTACGGCTTTCTCAGCGACCGCACGGTCGGTGCGGCGATCGCAGCGCGCGTGCTGAAAAATGTCGCAGAGCTGCCGTTTGATCTCGTGCTGATTACGCTGCTGATGCCCGCCGTGCTCGCAGCCTATGAGCAGACCTTCGGGAAAAGACGCACTGCGGCGTAATTTAGGAGAATTGCTATGAAACTCGGATTTTTGGGTGCCGGTAACATGGGCACCGCCATGATGCGGGGCATTGCCGCATCGGATATCTGCAAATCGGGCATGATCGGGGAGATTCTCGCCTTCGACACCGACGCGGACAAGCTCGCCGCCCTCACGGAGATCGGTGTGCAGGGCTGTGAGAGCGCACAGGCGCTCGCCGATGCCGTTGATTTTCTCGTGCTGGCAGTCAAGCCGCAGGTGCTGGGCGGCGTGCTCGACGCACTCTCCGTGCGCAGACAGCAGGTCATCATCTCGATCTGTGCGGGCATCTCTGCGGAATTCATCCGCTCGCACACGATTCCCGATGCGCGCGTCATTCTGGTCATGCCGAACACCCCGCTGATGCTCGGTCTCGGTGCGACCGCGCTCGCAAAGTGCGAGGGCATCACCGACGGCGAATTTGCACTGGCAAAGGCGATGTTCGCAACCTGCGGCATCGCAGAGGAGGTGCCTGAGGCACAGATGCGCGAGGTCATCGCGGTCAACAGCTCGAGCCCTGCATTTCTGTATCTCTACGCGAAGGGCTTTCTCGATTATGCCGCATCGGTCGGCATGGACGAGGGTGCAGCACTGCGGCTCTTTGCACAGGCGATGGTCGGCTCGGCGAAGATGCTGACCGATTCGGGCAAAACGGTCGACGAGCTGATCCGCATGGTCTCCTCTCCCGGCGGCACGACGCTCGCCGGTCTGGACAGGCTCTATGCGGGGAATCTGACCGACACCGTGAAAAGCTGCTGCGAGGCGTGCACTGCCCGCGCATACGAGCTCTCCGGCGGCAAATAAGCATATTCCCGGCGTCTGCCGCATAGACTGACAGCGGAGGGATGCCTAATGAAATCTGTCAGTCAGCTCTTTTACCGCACGTTTTCCTGCCGCAGAGGGACAGGCATTGCCGCGGAATATTTCAGCCCCGGGCGTCTGCTGATGCTCGTGCTGCTTTCAGGCATCGCCGCCGGAACGGCACTCTCGGTGCATCTTCCGGAGACGCTCCGCCCGATTGCGGAGCAGGGCATGGCAGTCTCGGACAGCCTGCGCACGCTCTGGGATGTCTGCCGCGATGCGGTCTGCCCGGTGCTCGCGATGCTCTGGCTCATGCTGCTGAGCGGGACCTCTGCACTCGGGCAGCCTGTGACGCTGCTGCTGCTGTTTCTGCGCGGCATCGGGCTCGGGACAGCCGCTGCGGAATGCTTTCTCAGCTATCCGCTCCAGACCGCGTTCTGCGCCTGTGCGGGAATGGTCCTGCCCTTTGGCTTTCTGTCCGCGCTGATTCTGACGCAGGGGGCACAGGCGTCGCTGCGGCTCTCGCACAGCACTGCAGGCTATCTGCTGCGTGCAAAGCCCGATCCCGCTGTCGCCGACGTGCTGCGCGGGGTGCTCCGGCGCATGCTGCTGCTCCTGCCGCTGACGCTCATTGCGGGCGCGCTGCACACTTGGCTCGTCTGGCTGCTCAGCGACCGCCTGCTGATTCAATAACCGACCCGAAAGGAAGTATACACATGGGTCTCTTTGGAGGCTATCAGAATGCCGGTCCCGGCATCAACCCCTACGCTCCGAAAAAGAAACCGTTTTTCCGCTTCTGGGAGCTGCTCTGGCGCAATATCGGCAAGCTGTTATCGCTCAACGTGATGATTACGCTGCTGCATTCGCCGCTGCTGCTCTCCATGATTTTCTATATTCAGACCGACAACAGGCTGACCGTTCCGATGTGCATTTTCCTGCTCGTGCTGCAATTTGTGATCGAGGGTCCGATCATGGCAGGCTCGGCGCGCGTGCTGCGGCTGATCGTGCTGGACAAGGCGTTCTTTCTCGGCGAGGAATTCCGCAAGGGCTTCTCCTCGAATTTCGGCGCCGCACTGCTGTATTGGCTGATCGACGCGGTCGTGATCTCGTCGGTCTACTGCGGCTGGTTCATCTATCCGCAGCTGGCGCAGAAATATCAGACGAATGCCGTGTGGATCCCGTTTGTGGTCTCGCTGGCGGTCGCGCTGATGCTGCTGTTCATGAATTTTTTCATCTTCCCGCTGCAGGCGGCGACCACGCTGAAGAAGGGGAGCGTGCTGAAAAATTCCTTCATGCTCGCGGCGCTTTCGCCCAAGCAGTGCCTCATCACGCTGGGCGGCATCATTCTGATTCTGGCGCTCTGCGTGCTGCTGCTCATGATCTCGAGCTATCTGATGTTCCTGTTCGCATTCTTCCCGGCGGCGTTCATCGGCTATCTGGTGCTCTTTGTCAACTATCCGGTCATCCAGCGGTTCGTCATCAACCCGTATTACGAGGATTCCGGCGAGCCCAATCCCGAGGAGGACGAGCCGGTCCCGGATGAAGAACGTGTGTTCACCGACCGCGGCGGCAGCGAACAGCCGACCGAAAATAAATCCGGCAAAAAGGGAAAGGTCATTTCGTGAATTTGTGCAATTCGGAGAGGTCAGAGGGGAAAATCTGACCTCTTTTGCCCGTTTCGGGACCGATTTGCCCCGGGAAAAGCCAAAAAAACTGTCATGAATGCCAAAAAGTAGTGCCGTTTTTTCTGTAATGCACAAAAACTTAGACAAAAATTGCGATTTTCCCCTAAAATGTGTTGATTTTTCTTCGGGAATGTAGTATAATGATATTTGTGATATTTTAGGCGCGTCATCAGATGGGAAGTTGGGGGCATTTGACTGTGGCGGCGCCGAGAAACAATTCTCTTCGGAGGTATGATTTATGCACGTTGACCTGTTGCAATCAACCGGCAAGGGCGGGCGCCCGAAGGAGGTTCATGCGTCAGAGAGCGGGAAGAGAACCGCATGCGGCATCAACCTGACAAAGCCTGAGAACATCGGTGCTTTCACGACGATCGGTGAGCTCGTCGATGTTTCCCAGATCACACGCATCGAATGCGAAAAGTGCAAGACTGTGATCGCAAAGAAGATGATCCGGGAAAACAACAAGGAAATGGCTGCGATGCTCAAGGAAGAGCGCAAGCGCGAGCGTGCGGCCGCCAAGCATCATCAGGATGACGAGGATCTTGTCCTGCCGTCTCCTTCCGCGCCGTCCTCATCGGGCAGCAGAGGCGGAGAGTATGTCCCGCCCTCCCTGCGCCGTCAGCAGCAGCAGCTTCAGGCGCAGGCAAAGGCGCCGATCGTTGCGCCGCCGCCCGAGGTTCCGACCGTCCCGGCTTCGATGCCGTCTCCGGCTCAGCAGATCCCGCCCGTGCCGACCGGTATTCCGACCGTTCCGACCTCGATCCCCGGCGTGATGCCGTCTCCGGCACCCGGCGATGTGCTGTCGCAGTTCGCGATCCCGACCGTGCCGACGGGCGTACCGACGCCGCAGCCGACCCCGGCACCCGCTCCGGGCGGCGATGTGCTTTCGCAGTTTGCGATCCCGACCGTGCCGACGGGCGTTCCGGGCGTGATGCCTGCCGCCGCGCCGACCCCGGCTCCGGCTCCTGCAGACGATGTGCTTTCGCAGTTCGCGATCCCGACCGTGCCGACGGGCGTTCCGGGCGTGATGCCTGCCGCCGCGCCGACCCCGGCTCCGGCTCCCGCAGACGATGTGCTTTCGCAGTTTGCGATCCCGACCGTGCCGACGGGCGTTCCGGGCGCGATGCCCTCCGCCGCGCCGACCCCGGCTCCGGCTCCCGCAGACGATGTGCTCTCGCAGTTTGCGATCCCGACCGTGCCGACGGGCGTTCCGGGCGCGATGCCCTCCGCCGCGCCGACCCCGGCTCCCGCAGACGATGTGCTTTCGCAGTTTGCGATCCCGACCGTGCCGACCGGCGTTCCCGGTGCACCCGGTTCCGGATTCGATGCACTGGCTGACAGCATCTTCAACGGCGGCTCCGGTGTTCAGGTTCCCGATGAGGTTCCCGTATCTGCATTCCCCGGCGCGGCTGCTCCCGATATCGTCGACGTCACGCCGACACCCGCTGCCGAGGGGCTGGATGCGTTCAGCCGTCCGGCAGGCGCACCGATCTCCGACGACCTTGACGACATCCTCGTGATGCCGGGCGCTCCTGCCGACGATTTCCCCGAGATCGCTGTGCCGACGGTCCCGACCTCTCCCGCAGAGGCAGCCGGTCTGCCCGAACTGACCGTCCCGACCGTCCCGACCGCGCCGCAGGCACCCGCATTCGCAGTGCCGACCGTTCCGACGGCGCCGACCGGTGTGCAGGCAGGCGTTCCCGTGCTCGAGGTGCCGACCGCACCGGTTCCGGCAGCACCGGTCACGGCTGCACCGAACGGCGCATTCCCGGGCACCGTCGCACCGACTGTGCCGACCGCACCGCTTCCCGCTGCGCCGCAGCAGGGCTACGGTGTGCCGCAGCAGCCCGCCGCACCGGTTCTGAGCGTTCCGACGGCGCCTGCAGCTCCGCAGCAGCCCTCCGCACAGCAGCACAGCCTCTTCTCCGTGCCGGCTGCACGCAGCAATCCCGACCCCTCTGCCCCGACGCCGCTGTTTGTCGGCTACGGCGCAGATGGTCACCAGATCTTCCAGACCTATGACGCACTCGGCAACCCGATCCCGATCACCGAGCCGGTCTACAGCGCACCGCCTGAGCAGCCCAAGACCCCGTTTGTCGGCGGCGCCTCGGGCATCCCGCAGGCAGGCGCCGGTGCTCCCGTGCTTGATCTGGAGCAGCTGATGGACACGATGGGTATTCAGGACCCCTCCAAGAAGAAGACGGACGACGGTCCGGTCGTGCACTTCACCGAGTACCGCGTGCCGGAGAAGAAGGCGAAGAAGAAGTCGGCGCCGAAGCCCAAGGATCCCGAGCAGACCGGTCCTGTCACCGCTGCCGAGGCAAAGCGCCGCAAGAAGCTCGATAAGATCAATGCGCAGTTTGAGCAGCAGCTCCGTGCGCGCGGCATTGATCCTTCCACCGGTGCTTTTGTCGGTAAGGGCAAGAAATAATCTGTTCAGACAAGAGCAGCGGCATTCCGATGCCGCTGCTTTTTTGGAGGTATTATGGACGAAAACACCAATGTCAGCCTTGAGCCCGTGCAGCCGCCGGAGACTCCGGGCACGCCGCCGGAATTGCAGGAGCACCCTGAGGCGGTTCCGTTTGCACGCCGCACCTATTCGCGCACGATGCTGAATCTGGCGCTCTATGCCGTCATCGGCGAGGCGCTGATTTTTGCGGTCACGCTGATGCTGCAGCTCACCGGGCACCCGGTCGACAAGCTGTCGAACACCGTCCGGTATGCGGTACATTTCGGCATCATGTACCTGATCTCATTTCCGCTGTATCTGCTGCTCTCAAAGCCCATAGCTGCATCAAAGCCGCCGCGGCATAAGCTGGGCTTCTGGCAGTGGCTTCTGTGCTTCTGCATGAGTGAGGGCATGGCAGTCACCGGCGCGCTGGCAGGTGCGGTCGTGACATATATCATCAGCGCGCTTTTCCATATCGAGACCGGTACGGACTTCCTGCAGACCGGCTTCTCAAGCGAGGGCTACGGCTTATTCACGCTTGCCGCGGCATTCGGAGCACCGATCGTCGAGGAAATGCTTTTCCGCAAGGTGCTGATCGACCGAATCCGCAAATACGGCGAAGGCACGGCGATTCTGCTTTCGGGAATTCTGTTCGGGCTGTATCACGGCAATTTCACGCAGTTTTTCTATGCCGCGATGCTCGGCATGTTCTTTGCGTATATCTACCTGCGCACCGGCAACATCCTCAACACGATTTTTCTGCACATGGCGATCAACACGCTCAGCTCAGTCGTTGCGGGCACTCTGATGCGGAACATCGGTTGGGAGCGCATCCGGAGCATTGCGTCCGGCGATATCAGCGAGGCAATGAAGCTGCTGCCCAAGCTGATCCCGTTCCTGATCTACGATGCCGTGATCTATTCCGTTGCAATCGCGGGCATCATTGTTCTGATCGTCAACCGCAAAAAAATTCATCTGGAGGCGCCGCTGATTCGTCTGCCGCAGGATAAACAGTTCAAAACTGCCTGCATCAATATCGGATTCCTGTCGATGGTGACTTTCTGCCTGATTATCTTTGTGGTCAACGCGCTGAAGGCGTGAGAAAACAATCCGCACGCAGATTCGGCTTTGTGCGTCCCGACCGAACTATCACGGCGCGGCGCCGGTATTGCATGGAGGAATGGAAACATGGTATTTGTGATCGGCGTCATAATGTGCTTCGGTTTGTTCCTGTTGATTGCATCCAGAAAGAAACCGACACAGAACAACAATCCGCCGAAGCCCTCCGACTCCGCTCCGGGAGCATCAAAAGCCACACCGGGTGATTCACGTCCCGCTCCGGGGGCTTCCAAATCCGCACCGGGTGCTTCAAAACCCGCTCCGGGAGCTTCACGCCCCGTACCGGCATCATCCGGCAGCGGCACAGGGAAGGGCGAAGCTGTGATCAGGGCGTTATCCGACGGCGCAGCTGTGCAGAATATCCTGAGCGGCATCACAAAAGCGCCCGCACCTCCCGCCGCGGATGAGCTCGCCGCTTTGGTCCGTCCGGGGAATGTCCGCAGATTCAATTATGAAACGCTGCCGGATTCGGAAAAGCAGCTGTACAGCATCATTCTCCGGAATATTCTGGAAATGAAAACGACCTTTTCGCTCGGCTACTCTGAACCGGAACGAGCCGCTGAGCTGGTCCGTTATATCCGCGACGACCATCCCGAAATCTTCTGGATGAACGGCGGCGCTTCCTACGTCGTGCGGGACATGAAGACCACGCTGACGGTCAGCACATTCTTTGACATCAGCCTTGTCCCGGAGAAGAAACGACGTCTGGAGCAGAAAATCACGGAGATCCTGAATGCTGCCCGCGCCTGCCCCCGCATCTACGATCAGATGATCTGGATCCACGATTATATTGCAAATCACTGTGAATATCACTATGAAGCATACAGATACGGGGATGGCCACGACGACTGTCTCACCAAATATCCGCATGCGTTTGGCGCATACGGCTGTCTGGTGGAGGGGAAAGCGGTCTGTGCGGGGTATACCCGCGGCTTTCAGATTCTGATGCATCGGCTCGGGATCAGCTGCGGCTTTATCGGCGGGGTCATGAAGTCGGGCGGAGTTCACGCATGGAATTATGTGCAGCTCGGCGACGAGTTCTACTATATTGACCTCACGCATGATGACCCCACCTCCGAAGCGGTGCGTGACCGGCATCAGGACCGGATGACACACTGCTACTGCATGATCACAACGGAGGAGATGCTCAGAAGCCGCAGGTATGCAGATGATGTGATCTTTGTGCCGGACTGCCGGGGGACAAGGTATAACTATTATGTGCAGAACGGGCTGTATCTTGAGCGGTATTCGCCGGAGGCACTGCAGAAGATGATGCGCAAAAAACGGAACGGCGATATTTTCGAGTTCCGCTGTGCAAACCGCAGTGTGTTTGAAACAGCAAAGAATGCGCTGCTGAATAGCGGGGACGGGTATGAACTTGTCGGCGGGGCAAAGGCGTCGCTGATGACGGAGGAAGCGTTCAATGTCATCGTCATACGCTTTCAGTGAGTGATTGTATACAGATCAAAAGGGCTTGGAGCGTGACACTCCAAGCCCTCAGTTCATTTTTTGCGAGGTAGGAAATAGGAAGAAGGAGGGAGGAAGGAAAAGAATAAAGAAGAAAGAATAATGGCGGAATCGCTACGCGATGGATTTGAATGGGGCAAGCCCCAAACCCCTTGTACGATTGTTCTTTCAGCAGCTGATCTCGCCAAAGGCTGGGAGTATCGCGCCGCAAGAAGGCGCGCCAGCGCCGTGTGCTGCACAATACTGGGAGGCTCCGCGAAACGGTGACCGGGGAAATGCCAGCGCGGGCTCCGTGCGGGAACAACTCCTCCCTTCTCCCTCCTCCCTCCTCCCTGCATTGGACAGACAAAGGGCTTGGAGCGTGAACCCCAAGCCCTTTTGGTGTATTACTTCTGATATGCGGCGAAGGCCTCATCGACGGTCTTTTGCTCGACCGGCTTGGTGAAGGCGGAGACGACCGGCACGATGACGATCGAGAAGATCATGAGCAGTGCGCCCGCGTTGATCGGGCTTGCGAGGTTGAGCGGCAGGGAGGCTGCCCACTTCACGATGTCTGCGCAGCTCTCGCGGAAGAACGTGAAGATGCACATGTGCGCGACCGTGAACACCACGCCGCAGCAAAAGCTCGTCCAGACGGCTGCGCGGGTGGTCTTCCTGCTGTAGAGCCCCCACAGGAACGGTCCGAGGAAGGAGCCGGACAGCGCGCCCCAGCTGTAGCTCATCAGCGTCGTGATCGCGGCATTCTTGTTCATCGCGATGACGACCGAGATCAGCAGGAAGAAGAGAATCAGCACACGCATGAGCTTGAATTCCTTCTTGTCGTCCAGCCTGCCCTTTGCGGCAGGGCGGATGAGGTCATGTGCGAGCGTGGTGGAGGAGGTCAGGACCAGTGCGGAGAGCGTCGAGAGCGATGCGGAGAGCACGAGCACGACGACCAGACCGATCAGAATGCTCGGCAGCGCCTGCTGGAGCATTGCGGGGACCATCGCGTCGAATTCGAGCTTGCCGTTCGAGAGCTTATGAATCATGTTGGAGCCGATGCCCTCGCCCGCCTCGGTCGTGTTGAACAGACGGGTGAAGCCGCCGAGCAGATAGCAGCCGCCGGCGACCACGAAGCAGAAGAAGGTCGAGATGATCAGACCGCGCTTGATGTCCTTCTCGTCGCGGATGGCGTAGAATTTGTGGGTCATCTGCGGCAGACCCCAAGTGCCGAGCGAGGTCAGCACGACGACGCCGAAGAGGTTGATCGGGTCCGGACCGAACACGGACGCGAGCTTGCCGTCCGGGACAGCCGTGACGGATTTCAGCGCGTCAATCGAGCCGCCGAGACCGCCGTTGACGCGGAGCACGCTGATGACGACCGCCGTGATGCCGATGAGCATGATCATGCCCTGAATGAAGTCGTTGACCGCCGTTGCGGAGTAGCCGCCGAGCACCACATAGATCGCGCTCAGCACCGCCATAGCGATCATGACGTATTCGTAGCCGTTCTCGCCAAGGTCAAATGCCATTGCAAAGAGACGCGAGAGACCGTTGTAGACCGACGCGGTGTAGGGGATCATAAACAGGAAAACGATCAGTGCACCGACGGTTTTGAGCGGGCTGCTGCCGTAGCGCTTCATGAAGAAGTCCGGCATGGTCTTTGCCTCGAGATGCTTGGTCATCAGGCGGGTGCGCTTGCCGAGCACCGCCCACGCGAGCGTCGCACCGATCAGCGCATTGCCCACGCCGATCCACGCGGCGGAAACACCGTAGCTCCAGCCGAACTGTCCGGCATAGCCGATGAAAACGACGGCGGAGAAATACGCGGTCCCGAAGGCGAATGCGGTCATCCACGGACCGATCTTGTTGCCGCCGAAGACGAAGTCGTCGACGTTTTTGGTCTTTCTCGAGGTCAGAATGCCGATGGCGACCATCGCTGCGGCATAGACAATGACCACGACAAGGGTGATGATCTGGGAAGCAGTCATGCGGGGGATCCCTCCTAAATATATAGTATGATTTGCCGATTTAAGGCTACAACGCTTTAACGCGACAAACCGATTATATCATACTTTGTCCCGTTTGTCAAGGGGGAAACACAAAATCCCGGCGAACATATTTCACAGAATGAGAAATGAGAAGTGAGAAATGAGAAATGAGGATGCTCCCGGCTGTCTGTGCGGAACAACTCCTTCGTTATACAGAACTGCACGAACGGGAGAAAATTTTACAATCGGTAGTATCATCTTGCGATTCCGGGCGCTTTTTTGCGTGAAAAGGCGGTGCAGGACTGTGTACGTTCGATGTCAGAAAGCTGAAATTTGGAAGTAATGCACAAAATATTGTGCCTGGATTATACACTTCCAACAAAGTTTCGGAAACCCCTTTACAATCGCCCAAAGTTGTATTATAATATCAGTAACGATGGATTCGGCGTAACTATGCCGAAAAATCGCAGAAATAGTACAGACGGTATAAATTCGGAGCGTAAACACTGACAGTTGATAACCCGCCGCGCTGCACGGGAGCCGGCAGGGGAGCGCCGAATTTCCGGTCTGTCACACAGGGATATAATTCGGGGTGTGTACTGACCCCGGTTATATAATAAAAAAAACGGGAGGGTTTCTACAAATGCTGAAAAACAAATTCGGCAAGCGCCTCGCAGGCGGTCTCGTGTCGGCAGCAATGCTGGCAAGTGCGGCTGCGTCGGTGCTCCCGGGCATGCTGGCGGCGTCTGCAGCAGACGGCGTTGAGATGCTCGGAGAAGGTACATTTTCCACGGCGAAGGGTCTGCCGTGGCACACCTGTGTCACGCAGCCTGCAGAGCTCCAGTCCACGGTGGAGGACGGCATGATGGTCGTCACCATCAAGAATCCGGGCGGTAAGTCGAGAGGCGGCGCGTCCCGCTGGGACTGCCAGCTCCGCCACAGAAAGCTGTCGATCCGTTCGGGCGACAAGTACCATGTCCACGCTGAGGTCACCGCTTCCAACGACGGCGAGATCTACGCAAAGATCTCCGACCTCGCAGGTTCCTGGGACAACGAGGTCTGGCACAACGCTTACGGCGGCACGAGCGAGGCGTCCTATTCCGGCACCGACCAGTGGTCGATGGGCGGCGAGACTCTGAAGGTCAAGAAGGGCGAGAAGCTCGTCATCGACGCAGAGTTCGAGGCAAAGACCTCTCTGGAGACGGCTGAGTTCGCGTTCCACTTCGGCGGCGCAGGCGACCACCAGCCGACTGACTGCTTCCCGGTCGACACTGTGCTGAAGTTCGACAACCTCAGCCTGAAGAACCTGAGCGGTCACGATGCATGGGTCGAGCCGGATCCGGCACCTGAGTACTCCGTCCACGGCAACCAGGTCGGCTACTATCCGACGCTGAAGAAGCAGGCAACCGTCCACGGCGATGCCGGCGAGAAGAAGACCGTCTACATCCTCGATTCCACCGGTAAGGAGGTCTGGAAGAAGGACGTCACCTGCGGCAGCAGCAAGGATGAGGCTTCCGGCATGTACTGCGGTACGGTCGACTTCACCGATCTGACGACCGAGGGCACCTACTACTTCTCCACCGACGGCAAGACCCGCGATTCCTATGACTTCAAGATCGGCACCGACATCTATGACGGCGTGACGAAGGATGCACTCAACTACTTCTATCAGAACCGTGCAGGTGTGCCGATTTCCGAGACCTACATCACCTCCAAGGGCGCCAACCAGAGCAAGTCCGATCTGGCGCACAGCCAGTATGGTCACAATCCGGATGAGGCTTACATCCAGGATAAGTGGATCAAGGCATACGCAAACGACGGCTCCGACGTCCAGAAGTCGAACGGTCAGATCACCGCAAACGACGGCTGGTACGATGCAGGTGACCACGGTAAGTACGTCGTTAACGGCGGTATCTCCGTCTGGACGCTGCAGAACATGTACGAGTGGACGCTGCAGGATTCCACCAAGTCCGCGAAGGATAAGTTCGCAGACGGTTCTTCCTCGATCCTCATTCCGGAGACCGGCAACAAGCTGCCGGATATCCTCGACGAGACCCTCGTTGAGCTCAAGTTCTTCGAGGAGATGATCGTTCCGTCCTCCTACAAGATGTCTGCATACGGCACTGCTGCTGCTGACGGCGGCGCACCGTCCGGCAGTGCAGATACCGGCAAGTACGCAGGCATGCTCTTCCACAAGCTGCATGACTCCAAGTGGACCGGTCTGGCTGTTCACGCTTGGGACTACATCGACGACAAGGACTGGGCAGGTATCACCCGTATCGTGAAACCGCCTTCTGTCTGCGCGACCCTGAACGGCGCTGCTTGCTTCGCACAGGCATACCGTCTGTTCAAGGATTATGACAGCACGACTGCCAGCAAGTTCCTTGAGGAGGCAAAGTCCACCTACGAGGCAGCTAAGGCAAATCCGAAGCTCTTCGCTCCGCTGGATCAGGCAATCGGCGGCGGCGCTTACGGTGACAACGAGGCGTCCGACGACTTCTACTGGGCAGCCTGCGAGCTCTACATCTCCACCGGCGACGACACCTACCTCAGCGACCTTGAGAAATACAAGGATGCATACAAGCTGACCACCTCGCTGAGCGGCGGTGAGAACAGCTCGACCTTCACCTCCTTCAACTGGGGCAACACCGCAGGTCTGGGCACGCTGTCCCTGTACCTGAATCAGGGTAAGCTTGCTGCCGATAAGGTCAAGACCCTGAAGGCTTCCATCGAGGGCGCAGCAGATACGTTCCTCGCACAGATGGCGAAGGAAGGCTTCGGTCTGCCGTACACCGGCTCCGAGTTCACCGACCCGATCAACATCCCGAAGGATGAGAACGGCAACGATGTCGTTGTCAAGGGCTATGAGTGGGGTTCCAACTCCATGGTCATCAACAACGCAATCGTTCTGGCTTATGCTTACAACTCCTCCAAGGACACCAAGTACCTGAACGGTACCATCGGCGCTCTGGACTACCTCTTCGGCCGCAACGCGCTGGACTTCTCCTTCGTGACCGGCTACGGCACTTACCACTGCACCAACCCGCACCACAGACTGTGGTCTCATGAGAACGACAAGAACTTCCCGTATGCTCCTTCCGGCGTCCTTTCCGGCGGTCCGAACGCAGGTATGCAGGATCCGTACGTTGCAGGTATGGGCTATAAGCGCGGCCAGGTTCCGTCTCAGCTCTGCTATGTTGACTCCATCGAGGCATGGTCCGTCAACGAGGTTACCATCAACTGGAACTCCCCGTTCGCTTGGATCATGAGCTTCATCGAGGACGAGTACGATGCAGACGGTACCGTCATCATTGACGATCCGCCTACCGGTGACACGTTTCTCGGCGACGTTGACTGCAGCGGCGATGTTAATGTTGCTGACGCTGTTCTGCTTGCTCGTTTCCTCGCGGAGGACAACGAAGCTACGGTCACGGCACAGGGCAAGGCAAATGCACAGTGCTGCGACGACGGCACAGATGCGATCAACACCGATGACTTGACTGCAATTCTTGAGTACCTCGCAGGTATCATCAAGGATCAGAAGGACTTCCCGGTTGCACCGTCCGCGCTGTAATCCACAATCAAATGAGGGCGTGTCACTGCGACACGCCCTCGTTTTCTGTTGTTGTTGTTGTGGTTTCGGCTTCCGACGAAGACGAAGCGGTCGTCTCGGTGTGCGTCGTCTGTTCGGTCTGCTGCGCGATCGGCTGATAATTCGTGCAGGTGATCTTCAGCGGCTGACCGGGCATCTCAAAGCAGCGCAGCTCGCCGCCGTCCGCGAAGGTGAGGATGTAGTGCCCGCCCTCGGCGTCGCCCTCCGCCGTGTGTGTGCCGTCCTGCTGTGCAGTGAAGCTGAGCGCATCGGTCGTGCCGAGCCCGTCGAGCACGTCGGTCATCAGGCAGAGCATCGTTTTTGCGGGCAGCGCCGATTTCGGCACAGTGAAGGCAAGTCCCTTGTAGCTGGCACTGACGGCGTTCCCGTCGAGCCGCAGCAGCACGCCGCTGAGCGTTTCCGGCTCGGAGAATTCCGCCTCCCAGCTGCCGGCGGCATAGCGTGTGAGGGCAAGCTGTGCGGTTTTGCCGTCGCTGTATTCCATTGCGGCGTCCAGCGAATAGCTCTCGTCGAGCCGCGGCTTGAAGCTGTCCGACGGCGCACCCGGCGCGGCACATCCGTTCAGCAAAAAGCACGCAGATACACAAAAAAGGGCATTTCTCAGGAAAACACTGGATCTCATAAAGCAGCCTCCAAATCAGATTTCGCTTTGACATCCGTTGCTTTCCCGGGAAATGCCCGTTTCGTTTGATTTTTCAGTCGTAGTCGCCGAAGACCAGCGGAAGCTGGCGAATGATATCGCTCGGCAGCATGGCTCTGCGCGAAAACTCCGCAGCCGCGCAGTCACCGGCGAGCCCGTGCAGATAGACACCGCACTGCGCAGATTTCTCCGGATCGATCTTCTGCGCGGTAAAGCTGCCGATCAGACCGGCGAGCACATCGCCGCTGCCGCCCTTGCTCATGCCGGAGTTTCCGGTCATGTTGATCGACGCATGATCGGTTGTTGCGACGACCGTGCCGGCGCCCTTGAGCACGACGACCGTGTTCCTGTAGCGGTCGGCGAGCCGTTTCGCCGTCGCGATGCGGTCGAGCTGCACCTCCGTGACCGAGCAGTGCAGCAGCCTGCCCATTTCGGCGGGATGCGGCGTCAGAATGACGGTTTGCTTCGCCTTCTGTAATATATCTATGCTGCTGGCAATGAGATTTAGACCGTCCGCGTCCAAAATAATCGGACAATCCAGACCCTCGATCAGCGCCGCGACGACCTGCTTCAGGTCGCCGGACTGTCCGAGCCCGGGACCGATCAGCACTGCCGTGCAGGTTTTTGCGTATTCGAGGATCGGGTGCACCGCCTGAACGGTCAGCATGCCCTTTGCGTCCGACGGAACGGGGAGCATCATGCACTCGGGCGTTTGGCTGACGACCATTCTGCACACGTCGATATCCGAGGCGATGCAGCAGGTGCCGACGCCGCCGCGGATCGCAGCCTGTGCCGCGAGCATCGCGGCGCCCGGCATATTCCGGCAGCCGCCGACGATCAGCAGTCTGCCGAACATGCCCTTGTGTGCGCTGATCGGGCGCTTGGGCAGCGCGTCCTTGACCGTGTTGCCGGAGATGCGCAGCACCGGATAGCTCAGCGTGTCGAATGCCTCCTGCGGGATGCCGATATCGACGAGCTTGAGCACACCGACATATTCGGAGAGGGGTGCGAGCAGCAGACCGCGCTTTGCCGCGCCGAAGGTGATGGTCGCGTCACAGTGCGGCGTCCCCGCAGTGACCGTGCCGCCGAGCCCGTTGCCGCCGCTGGGGATATCGACCGCGACGCACTTCTTGTCGGGGTCTGCGTCAACGATCTTGAAGAGCTCCTGAATGAAGGCGCTGAGCTCACCGCGGAAGCCGATGCCGAAGAGCCCGTCGACGACCAGCGGCGCGCCGGTGACCGCCTGCCTGATCTGGTCGGGGTCCTCCATCGTGGTGACATTGCGCATTTCCTTGTATTTCATGAAGGCAGTGCGCGTTTTCGGCACACCGCTGGTCAGGCAGATCGTTATCCGGAACCGGTCAGAAAGGAGCCTTGCGGCGACGAAGCAGTCGCCCGCGTTGTTGCCGTTGCCGCAGAGGAACAGAATCTCATCCGATGCGATGCTCTCGGCAAACTGCCCGAGATACTCGGCGAGACCGGCACCGGCATTCTCCATCATCATGTCATAGGTGACGCCTGCCTGATTGGCAAGGTCCTCGAGCTTCATCATTTCGAGCGGAGTAACGAGCCGCATAAAGAACACCTCTTCTTATTTAGTTTGCGTTTTGTGGCTCCCAGCGGAAGCCGAGACTGCGCGGAAGTGCTTTTGTCAGATAGAGCAGAATGTCGTCATTCGGTGTGAAAATGAGACGGGTCTGTCCGTAGTCGCTGTGGTCAAAATCCGCATAGAAGGCAGTTTCGTCCTGCGCGGTGCATGCGAGGACGGTCGTTGCGCCGGCGGAAATCTGCTCCGCGTGCGTGAGCTGCCCGAAGGCTGTGAATGCCTTCAGCGAGACCGTCAGCATGGGCTTGCGCCTGCTTTGCGCGATGATCTTCGTCACCTCGAGCTGGTCGCCGGAGATGATATACTCATATTCGATCCGCTCCTGTGTCCAAAAGTACCATGTTGCAAAGCCAGCCGCCGCCGCGGCGATCAGCAGAAGCAGCGTGCCGGAGAACGCTGCGAGCAGGAGCAGCAGCAGCGTCAGCGCTGCCCCGCCGATCAGGATTGCGGCCGCCTTGCCCTTGTTGTCGAGTCTGGGAACGATCAGCTCCCGGTAATCAGAACCTAACATTGCATTGCGCGGGACTGTGCCCGCCTCCTTTCAGAGTTCGACGCTCACTGTGCGCCTGCCGCCTCGCGCTCGCGCTGGTGCAGGGCACGCTTGCGCTGATACATCAGCTGGTCGGCGCGTTCAAAGAGCTCGACGGAGTTTTCGGTCGCGTTGAATTCCGCGGTGCCGTAGCTGAAGGTGACCGGTCTGCCGATAAAGTCGAATTCGATCGCGCTGAACTTTGCCAGCGCCTCCGCCATGACCGCCTCCGCCTTGGCGAACGGCATGCGGAAGATCACTGCAAATTCCTCGCCGCCGTAGCGGAACACATCGCCGTGCGGACCGCAGATCTCCTGCAGAATCCTTGCGAGCTCGATCAGAACAGTGTCGCCGTTCGCGTGCCCGTATGCGTCGTTGATCTGCTTGAAGCTGTCGATATCGGCGATGGACACCGAGACATTCGGTCCGCCGTTGTTCGCGTCGGACATGGCGTCGTCAAGCGTGGGATAGAAGGTCGCGTGGTTGAGCAGACCGGTCATGCCGTCCCGGCTCAGGCGCGCGCGGATCTCGGTCACGTCGTCGTAGGTGAGCAGCTTGCCGTGCTGTCCGTCGCCGCTGCTCCACTCTGTGATGCGGCGCTGATAGGTCGCGCCGTCGCGCTGCACTGCGGCAAGCTCCGACGTGCACAGCGGTGAGAGGTCCTGCTTTGCGGCGGTGTGTGCGTTGCTCAGCACCGGGAAAATGCGGGTCGCGGCACGGTTGGCGTAGATCAGGCGGTTGTCGCTGTCGAGGAAGATCAGCCCGGTCGCCATGCTCTGCAGCATGTCGTCCTTATTGAGCAGACCGTACCGGAAGATCGAGAAGGCGATGCTCAGCGCGCCCGCCATGACGCCGAGCGGGCTGGTGTCCAGTCCGCCGGTCCAGCCGGAGAGATAGGTCAGCAGTGCGAGAAAGGGCAGCAGACAGGCGGCGATCAGCAGATTGTTGTTTGCTTTTTCCCGTCCGCGGAGCCCTGCGCGCTCATAGAGACAGAACGCGAGATGGAGCATTGCCAGCAGAGTGTTGTAGCCGATGTAGACATAATAGAAAACGCCGGGCACGACGTGGATCAGCCCCTCCGCATCCATGCGGATATCGGCATAATACAGCGTCTGCCGTTCGCAGTTGAAAACCAGATAGATCGTAACAATCGGGATCAGATAGAGCATTGCCTGCCAGAATCTGCCGACATGGACATTATAATACCGCATGACCAGCATGAGGAGCATCGGATTGACAAAGACCTTGCCGACATATCCGAATTTGACCGCGTCGATCTTCGCAGCGAAGCCCGGCGTGTTGAGCTCGACATAGTACGCAAGCATGATCAGGATGGAGCAGAACAGCCCGAGCACGGCATATTCGCGCAGTGCGTTTTCGTGCTGATCCATCAGGATTACGAGGACGACGCCTCCTGTTAAAAACATCCCGATCAGCAGAATGACAGACATGGCTGAGAGCATCAACAGAAAGCCCCCCCTTTTGATCTGCTGCGGGCATGCGCACGGTTCGGTCCGCGCATGCACATACAGGATTCTTCTCACTCTATCATACCACAAATCTGCTGAAAAGTCAACGTGAATCCTTGACGGTTTCTGACAATTTTGCCTTAAGGTTTTGTAAATAAGTTTGTGCAGCTAACATGGAATCGCCATTTCTTGCTCTTGATTGGCTACAATTTGTCAGTTTTCGTGTGCAATCTGCTATTGCAATCGCAGATGTTCTGCGGTATAATAAAATGAGGGGAGTAGTATGCTCCCGCAAAAGGAAACAGGGGGAATGATTTATGAGAAAACAGACACTCCGCCGCGGCGCTTTCGTGATGAGCGCAGCACTGCTGCTGTCGCTGGGGGCGTATCTGCCCGATGCGCTGCCCTGCGCGCCGCAGGCGATCACCGCCTCCGCCGCTGCCGACGACTACCCGTGGAGCACCTATCTGAAAAAGGACGCGAGCTGGGCATCGTCCTCCGAGGCGATCGGCGTCGCGGATGACTGCATCAGGTATCAGATCTCCGGCGAGGGCGGCTGGCGCAAGGGCATGGCGACCGAGCAGACCGGCGACTGGTCGCACTCGACGGTCGACAACGATGCGACCACCTCGCAGATCCGCATTCTGATGCGCGTCTGGAAGGCGACCGGGCAGCAGAAATACTTTGACTGTGCGATGCGCGGCATCGACTGCCTCTTCAAGATGCAGTATTCCAACGGCGGCTACATGCAGGTGCTCAACACGCCCGGCACCTATCACGCGCACATCACGCTCAATGACGGCGCCTATCTCCACATCATGGACATCATGAAGGAAATGCGCAGCAAGACCGGCGATTTCACCGGAGTCAGCGACGAATATGCTCAGAAGGCGGGGCAGTCGCTCGAGAAAGCGATCCAGTGCCTGCTCGACATGCAGATCACCGTCAACGGCGTCAAGACCGCATGGTGCCAGCAGCACGACGAGAACACGCTCGCTCCCGCTGCCGCACGCGCCTATGAGCTGCCGTCGCTGTGCACGAGCGAGTCCGCGGGCGTTATCACCTTCCTCTACAAATACGCGCAGGAGACCAACCGCATCGACATTGTGCGCGCGGTCAATGCCGCGATCAGGTGGTTCCAAAAGGTCACGCTGACCGGCATCAAATTTGTCTCGCAGGGCGATGACAAGGTCGTCGTGCAGGATGCGAACGCCGACCCGCTGTGGGCGCGCTTCTACGATATCGACCGGCAGATTCCGCTCTTCTCCGACCGCGACAGCTCGGTCCATTACGACGTCTCCGAGATCAGCAAGGAGCGCCGCACGGGCTATGCCTGGTACGGCAACTGGGGCAAGAATGTTGTCAATCTGGCGCTGCTGCCCGAGGAGGAGCCCACACTTTCCGGCGAGCTGATTGAAAAGCTGACCGTGCACGAGCAGATCGCCGGCACGGACTGGGGCATCGACGACGAGCTCAGGGTCGGCGACGCCGTCTTCGGCGACCGCGCCTTCACCTACGTCACACTGCCCAACGAGCTGATCGGCGCGGAGTACATCCGCACGGCATGTGATTCCAAGAATGCGTCCGGCGACTGCGCCACGCTCAAGGCGGCAGAGGATGTCACCGTCTATGTGCTGGTCGATTCGCGCCTTTCGATGGAGCAGGGCATCACGCCGAACTGGCTGAAGAGCTGGACGCAGACCGGGCTTGTCGCGAACACCGACAACACCGTGACCTTTGAAATTTTCTCGAAGGAGATCGGCGCAAACGAGTCGCTGGTGCTCGGCAGCAATTCGACCGGCTCCGGCGTCGTCAACTACACAGCCGCCGTCGTCCGGCGCGAGGCGCAGGTCACCGAGACCACCGTCACAACAACGACCACCGAGACAACAACGACCACGACCACGACCGAAACAGAACCCGATACGACCGCTCCGGTCCTGACCAAGCTGACCGGCGACGTCGACTGCTCGGGCGAGGTGAACGTCGCGGATGCCGTGCTGCTCGCGCGGTTCCTCGCGGAGGATCAGGAGATCGAGGTTTCGGCGCAGGGCAAGATCAACGCCGAGATGAACGGCGCCGAAGGCATCACCGCGGACGACAGCAGCCTGCTGCTTGAGTATCTTGCACATCTGATCGACAAATTTCCGGTCTGATTTTGTGGGAGCTCACAAAGTTTCGCGGGGTGCTTGACAAATCCCGGCATTCCGGGTAAAATGTTAGGGTGGATTGCAAGCAGAGCAGACGCTCTCACCGCAGGCTGAAAGACGCGAAGCGGTAATCACCCGGCATTTGAACGGTCACTGCGCCGTGCTATATGTGTGAAGTGTGATGTGAGAGCTGTAATTCTGCGGCACTCACATCACTTTTTTGCAACCGACTGACAAAGGGGAGGTGCTTTGCAATTAGCAAGCAGGAACTGCAAATCAATGAGGACATCCGCGACCGTGAGGTGCTGGTGATCGATGCTGACGGCACAAAGCGCGGCGTCATGTCTGCAAGAGATGCGCAAAAGCTCGCATACGACCAGAATCTCGATCTCGTGAAGATCGCCCCGCAGGCGACCCCGCCGGTCTGCCGCATCATGGACTACGGAAAGTACATGTTCGAGCAGCAGAAGCGCGAGAAGGAAGCGCGCAAGAATCAGCGCATCGTCGAGATCAAGGAGATCCGCATGTTCTCCGCGATCAAAGCCCATGACTTTGAGCGCCTTGTCGCGCAGGGAAAGAAATTTCTGCAGGGCGGCGACAAGATCAAGGTGTCGGTGCGGTTCCGCAAGCGTGCGATTGCACATCCGGAGCTCGGTCGCGAGCTGCTCGAGAAATACCGCGAAATGATCGGTGACGCCGCGGTCGTCGACAAGCCCCCGAAGATGGAGGGCAGAGCCTATGTGATGTTCATGTCACCGAAGGCAGGCAAGCCCGAAAAGGCAGAGAAGCCTGCAAAGCCCAAGAAGCCCGCTGAGGCTGCGGCTCCCGCAGAGGAAGCAAAGCAGCCGGAAGAGGCATAATCGGAACGGATATGCAGCGTCCGGATTTGCGGCAGATGTGCCGGTGAACAAAGACGTATCATATATACCGAAAATTCAAGGAGGAAGTACCCATGGCAGCCGTTAAGGTCAAGAAAATCAAGGTCAAAACCCATTCCGGCGCGAAGAAGCGCTTTCAGGTCACCGGAACCGGAAAGGTGACATTCCAGCACGCATACAAGCGTCATCGTCTCGTCTCCAAGGACAAGAAGGTCAAGCGCATCGCGAGAAACGCCGGCGTTGCAAGCGCTGCAAATGCATCGACGATCCGCGAGATGGTCCCGTACAAGTAATCACATCACATCCCAAGGGATCGGGACCCCATGCCGCGCGGGGCATTCGGTGCGGCGAATGAGATTTAACGGAGGAAAAAGAACATGGCTCGTATTAAGGGCGCAATGATGACGCGCAAGAGAAGAAATAAAGTCCTGAAGCTCGCAAAGGGCTACTGGGGCGCAAAATCCAAGCACTTCAAGATGGCGAAGCAGGCGGTGATGAAGTCCGGCCAGTATGCCTATATCGGCAGAAAGCAGAACAAGCGCTTCTTCCGCCGTCTGTGGATCACCCGCATCTCCGCAGCATGCAAGCTCAACGGCGTGAACTACTCCACGTTCATGAACGGCTGCACGAAGGCGGGCATCACCCTCAACCGCAAGATGCTCTCCGAGATTGCCATCCATGATCCGGCTGGCTTCAGCAAGATCGTCGAGCAGGCAAAGGCGGCGCTTTCCTAAAATAGGCATGAACACGCTCTCTCGGACTCCGTCAGAGCGTGTTTGCTGTTTTCTGATAACTGAAAGGGAGGTGCGCAGATGCCGGACGATTCCCGTGTGCTCCAGAGCGGCACCAACAATCAAACGGTGCGTAATTTCGCGCATTTGAACAGCAGCCGGCACTATCGGGACAAGCTCGGGCTCTTTGCGATGGAGGGCAGCCGGCTCGTGCTCGATGCCGCACAGTCGGGCGTGAAGCTGCACGCGATCCTGCTGACCGAGCACGCAAGACAGTCGGTCGGGGAGGCGCTCGCGAAGGCGGCACCGAATGTCCGCAGACTGCTGATCAGCGATGCACTCGCAAAGCAGATCGCCGACACCGAGAACGCACAGGGCGTCTTTGCGATCGGCGAAATGCGTCCCGAGCAGGCGCTCGCGCTCATGCCGGGCAGATGCTATCTCTGCCTGCACAGCCTGCAGGACCCCGCCAATCTCGGCGCGATCCTGCGCACGGCGGAGGCACTCGGCACCGACGGCGTCATCCTCTATCACTGCGTCGACCTCTACAACCCCAAAACGCTCCGCAGCAGCATGGGCGCGCTGTTCCGGCTGCCGGTCATGCGCATCGGCGATGACGCGGCGTTCCTGTCGGAATGTGCGGCATCCGGCATCCCGACCTGTGCGGCGGTCGTCGACCGTGACGCAGAGCTGCTCGGACAGTTTGTTTTTTCTGCGGGCGGCTGCGTGCTGATCGGCAACGAGGGCAACGGTCTGCCGCGCGCGGTCAGCGATGCCTGTGCGCACCGCCTGACGATCCCGATGGGCGAAGCCTCCAATTCGCTCAATGCCGCGATGGCTGCGGGCATTTTCCTCTGGGAGATGTGCCGAGGTCACTGAATCTGCAACTGAGGTGAGAATATGGCTGATCAACGCGATCCGGGACAGCTCCGATACTGGGTTTGGCTGTCGATGGTCTTTCAGCCCGGCAGTACAAAGGTGCTGCAGTATCTCCGCGAATACGGCTCGGCGGATGCACTGTATGACGCAATGCAGTCCGGAGCCGTGCACGGTGTACCGCAGAATGTGCAGCAGCAGATGGTCAAGCATACGATCGGCGAGGCGGACAGCATTGTCTATTACTGCCTGCAGCACGGCATCACGCTGCTGCCGATGGATCACCCCGATTATCCGGAGATGCTCTCGAGCATCTCCGCGCCGCCGATTCTGCTGACAGCGGCGGGCAATCTCTCGCTGCTGCACAGCCCGGTCGCGCTGTCGGTCGTCGGCACGCGGCGCCCCTCGCCCTACACCGAGCGCGTCACCGCGACCATCCTCAGAAATCTGCTGGAGAACGATTTCGTGATCGTCAGTGGCTTTGCAAAGGGCGTCGACGCGATCGCGCACACCACGGCGCTCGACTGCGGCGGCAAGACAATCGCCGTGCTCGGCTGCGGCATCAATGTCAACTATCCGCGTGAGCATTCGGCGCTGCGCGAGCGGATGCTCTCCTCGGGGCAGGGGCTGCTGCTCTCGGAGTATCTGCCCGGCATCCAGCCCTATCCGGCGAATTTCCCGCGCCGCAACCGCATCCTGAGCGGTCTGAGCGAGGCGACTGCCGTCATGGAGGCTGCGATGCGCTCGGGGTCTCTCGTCACGGCGCAGTGCGCCTTCGATCAGGGGCGCTATCTCTTCGCCGTGCCGCCTGCCGATCTGTTCGACCCGCGCTATGCGGGCGTCGTGCCGCTGCTGCGCGACGGCGCCTATCCGCTGATGAGTCACCGCGATATCCTCAATCTCTATTACCCGGAGCATCCGCAGGATATCATGCTCCCGCCGGACGGCGACAGGGTCTCGGCGCACGCGGTCTATGCCGGCGCACCGGAGACGCTCACGGACGAGCGGCATCCGCAGAAGCCCGAGCCGCAGTCAGCGCCCGCGGCACCCGAGCCGCAGAAGCCGCCGCAGCCGCCCGCACCGGCGGAATGCACATCACCGCTGCCGGAGGATGAGACGGAGCGGCAGATCGTGGAATTTCTGCGCCGGAACGGACCGACCTATGCCGACGACATTGCCCGCGCGCTCGACATCGACCTCAGCGACATGCTCAGCACGCTGACGGGGCTTGAGCTCGACGGCTATATCGAATCGCTCTTCGGAAAGCAATACCGCGCCGTCTGACCGGCGGCGAAATCCCGGCGGCAGTGTCCGCCATGAAAGGAAACCAACATGTCAGAACTCGTAATCGTGGAATCGCCTGCAAAGGCAAAAACCATTCAGAAATACCTCGGCAAGGGCTTTGAGGTCGTCGCGTCGATGGGTCATGTGCGCGATCTGCCGAAATCCAAGCTCAGTGTCGATATCGAGCACGACTTTGCCCCGACCTACATCGAGATGAAGGGCAAGGAGGACGTCATCCGCGACCTGAAAAGCCGCGCGAAGAAAGCCAGCCGCGTCTGGCTCGCGACGGACCCGGACCGCGAGGGAGAGGCGATCTCGTGGCATTTAGCGCAGCTTCTGGGGCTCGATATCGCGCAGGACAACCGTGTCGAATTCAACGAGATCACCCAGACCGGCGTGCAGACCGGCATGTCGCACCCGCACCGCATCGACCTCGATCTGGTCAATGCACAGCAGGCGCGCCGCATCCTCGACCGCATCGTCGGCTATCAGCTCAGCCCGTTTCTCTGGCGCAAGATCCGCCGCGGGCTCTCTGCGGGCAGAGTGCAGTCGGTCGCCGTGCGTCTGGTCGTCGACCGCGAGGAGGAGATCCGCGCCTTTGTGCCGCGGGAATATTGGTCGATCGACGCCAAGCTGACCGCGAAATCCTCGCGCCGCGTGTTCTCGGCGCATCTGGTCGAGGTCGGCGGCAAAAAGGCGGAGCTCGCGACCGGCGAGCAGGCAAACGCCGTTCTCGAGACGCTGGAGGGAGCGGCATTCGTGGTCAGATCGGTGAAGAAGCGCGTGACGAGCCGCAAGCCCGCGCCGCCCTTCATCACCTCGACGCTCCAGCAGGAGGCTTCGCGCCGCATGAGCTTTCAGGCGCGCCGCACGATGAAGACCGCGCAGGAGCTCTATGAAGGCGTGGAGCTGCCCGACCTCGGCGCGGTCGGTCTGATCACCTATATGCGTACCGATTCGCTGCGCGTCTCCGACGAGGCAAAGGCGGCGGCAGCGGCGTATATCGCAAAGGCTTACGGAAAGCAGTATCTCCCGGCGACCCCGCCGACCTATAAGACAAAGGCAGGAGCGCAGGATGCGCACGAGGCGATCCGCCCGACCATGCCCGCGCTGACGCCCGATCAGGTCAAGGCGAGCCTCACGACCGATCAGTACAAGCTCTACAAGCTGATCTGGGAGCGCTTCATCGCGAGCCAGATGGCAAACTGCCAGCTCGACACGGTCTCCGCGGATATCACCGCCGCAGACTGCCTCTTCCGCGCGACCGGGTTCAGCGTCAAGTTCGACGGCTTCACCCGCCTCTATGAGGAGGCGAAGGACGGCGCACAGACCGAGGAGGACAACAAGGAGCTGCCGCCGCTGACCGAGGGCGACCCGCTCCGGGTCAAGTCGGTCGATGCGAACCAGCACTTTACGCAGCCGCCCTCCCGCTACACCGAGGCGACGCTGATCAAGGCGCTCGAGGAGAACGGAATCGGGCGTCCGTCCACCTATGCGGCGACGGTCGGCACGATCCTCTCGCGCATGTATGTCGAGCGCGACGGCAAGCAATTAAAGCCCACCTCGCTCGGCGAGGTCACCACACAGCTCATGAAGGAGCAGTTCAAGCAGATCGTCGACGTGAAATTTACCGCCGGCATGGAGAGCGATCTCGACGGCGTGGAGCACGGGCAGACCGACTGGGTCGAGTGCCTGCGCACCTTCTACGAGGGCTTTGAGAAGACCCTCGAGACCGCCGAAAAGGCGATGGACGGCAAGCGTCTGCGCGTGCCCGACGAGGAGACCGACGAGGTCTGCGATGTCTGCGGCAAGCCGATGGTCATCAAGATCGGGCGCTTCGGCAAATTCCTCGCCTGCTCCGGATTCCCGGACTGCCGCAACACCAAGAAGATCGTGCTGCCGACGAAGGGCTTCTGCCCGCTGTGCGGCAAGAAGATCATCATCAAGAAATCGAAGAAGGGGCGCAGCTTCTACGGCTGCGAGGGATACCCCGAGTGCAGCTTCATGACATGGTCGACGCCGGTCGGGGACCGCTGCCCCAAATGTCAGAATACGCTCTTCAAAAAGGGCGGACGCGCGGGCAAGCTGGTCTGTGAAAACCCCGGCTGCGGCTACGAAAGACCGCTGTGAGCATCACGGTCATCGGCGCGGGCATGGCGGGCTGCGAGGCTGCATGGGCAGTCGCTGAGGCAGGTTTTGCGGTCACGCTCTGCGAGATGAAGCCGGAGAAATACTCTCCCGCGCATCACAATCCCGGTTTCGCCGAGCTGGTCTGCTCCAATTCGCTCAAGGCGTCGCGCATCGACTCCGCAGCCGGACTGCTCAAGGAGGAGATGCGGCGGCTGGGCTCGCTGCTGGTACCCTGTGCAGAGGCATGTGCGGTCGAGGCGGGCGGCGCGCTGGCGGTCGACCGCGAACAGTTTTCGGCGCTCGTGACGCAGAAGCTGTGCAGTCACCCGAATATCACGGTGCAGCCCGGCGAGGTCTCGGCGATCCCGGCGGGCGAGGTCATCATCGCGACCGGTCCGCTGACCTCCGATGCGCTTGCGGAGCCGATCGCGGCGCTGACCGGCAAACCGCTCTATTTCTTCGATGCCGCCGCCCCGATCGTCACGGGCGAGAGCATCGACATGGACCGCGCGTTCTTTGCGTCGCGCTACGGCAAGGGCGGCGAGGATTACCTCAACTGCCCGATGGAGCGCGACGAATATCTCGCGTTCTACGACGCACTGATCCACGCGGAGACCGCCCCGCTGCACGGTTTTGAGCAGGAGGCGCTGCGCGTCTACGAGGGCTGCATGCCCGTCGAGGTGCTTGCAAGGCGCGGCGAGGACGCGATCCGCTACGGCATGATGAAGCCCGTCGGGCTGACCGACCCGCACACCGGAAAACGCCCCTATGCGGTCGTGCAGCTGCGGCGCGAAAACCGCGAGGGCACGATGTGGAATCTCGTCGGCTTCCAGACAAACCTGAAATGGGGCGAGCAAAAGCGCGTATTTACGATGATTCCGGGGCTGACGAACGCAGAGTTCGTCCGCTACGGCGTCATGCACCGCAACAGCTTTCTCGATTCTCCGCGCCTGCTTAACCCCGATTATTCGCTGCGTACAGAGCCGCGCATCCGCTTCGCCGGACAGATGACCGGCGTCGAGGGCTATATGGAATCGGCGGGGAGCGGTATTCTGGCGGGGCTGAATCTGGTGCGGCGGCTCAGAGGGCAAAAGCCGCTGATCCTCCCGCGTGAGACGATGCTCGGCGCGCTGACGGCATACATCACCGACCCCTACACTGAGAATCTGCAGCCGATGGGCGCGAACATGGGGCTCTTGCCGATGCTGACGGAGAAATTCCGCGGCAGGGACGGCAAGCAGCGCAAATATCAGGCGTATGCGGACAGAGCGCTCGCGGCGCTGGACGCGGCGATCGCAGAAACGGAGACAATATGATCGTTCAGGTATTGCTGGAGAGCGCTGTGCTCTGCCTGTTCCTGCTGATCGGGTGTACCGTCGGCATCGCGAACGGTGCTGCGGGGCTTGTCTGCCTCTATGAAAAAGAGGTGCAGGAGCGGGCGGTAAAGCTCGGTCTGACCACGCAGGCGCGCATCAAACACAACGCAAATCTGTTCAGGCTCTGCGTGCTGCTGCCGGGAATCGCTTTTTCGGTCGCGGCGGTCTACGGGCTGAACGGCGCACGCGGCTTTTTCGAGGGCTTCTGGCAGCTTGCGGCGATCTGGCTGATCGAGGGGCTCTTTGACCGGCTCTTCATCGACTTTTACTGGGTCGGCAAAACAAAGGCATGGGTCATTCCGGGCACGGAGGACCTGATGCCCTATATCTACGGCAAAACGCTTGCGGGCAAGTGGCTGATGACGCTGGTCGGCTATCCGCTGTTCTCGGCGGCGATCGCGGGCATCATGGCGGTTGTGATCCGCTGAACCGCATACAGAACGGAGGAAATGCCATGCAAATCATACTCGATGCAATGGGCGGCGACAATGCCCCGCTCGCACCGCTGGAGGGTGCGGCAAGGGCTGTGAAGGAGCTCGGCGTGACGGTGCTGCTCTGCGGCGACGAGGCAAAGATCAGGGAAGCCGCTTCGGCGAACGGCATCGCGCTCGACGGCATTGAAATTCTCCACACCGACGAGGTGATCTCGATGGAGGATCAGCCCTCGGAGGTCGTAAAATCGAAGAAAAACTGCTCTATGGCACTGGGGCTGCAGGCGCTCGCAGACGGCCGCGGGACCGCATTTGTCTCCGCGGGCAATTCCGGCGCACTGCTGGTCGGTGCGACGATGATCCCGCTGCGCATCCGCGGCATCAAGCGTGCGGCGATGGCGCCGCTGCTGCCGACCGACAAGGGTCACGCGATTTTGATGGACGGCGGCGCGAATCTCGAATGCCGCCCCGAAATGCTCGAGCAGTTCGCCATCATGGGCAGCGTCTATATGGAGAAGGTCATGGGCATCGGTCAGCCGCGTGTCGCGATCATCAACAACGGCGCGGAGGAGACAAAGGGGCGCGCGCTCGAGCAGGAGACCTATCAGCTCCTCAGGGGCAGCGACCTCAGCTTCATCGGCAATCTTGAGCCGCGGGATATCCCGTCCGGCACTGCGGATGTGCTTGTGACCGACGGCTTCACGGGCAATATTGTGCTGAAGCTCTATGAAGGGCTCGGCAAATTCTTCGCAAACAAAATGAAGGAGATGTTCTCGGGCGCGGGCAAGATCGGTGCGCTGTTCATGCTGGACAAGATCAACGCGCTCAAGGACAGCTTTGATTACAAGAAGGTCGGCGGCGCGGTGCTGCTGGGCATCCGGCAGCCGGTGATCAAGGCGCACGGCAGCTCGAACGGTGAAGCGTTCTTCCACGCGCTCCGGCAGGCAAAGGACTGCGTCAACGGCAGAATCTGCGAGACGATCACGGAGGCACTTGCCGCGCGCAAGGCAGCCCGGAAGACGGACACAGAGGGTGAATAACATGCAGCAATTCACAGCATTCCGTCAGCTGACCGACAGCGAATATCACGCGATCGGGCAGCTTGGGCTGAAAAGCAGCTTCGGCACGCCGCTGTATCTCTGCCCGCGTCACCGCGGTCTGACCACGGACGACCGTGCCTTTACATTTCTCAGCATGGCGTATGAGGATTCCGCACAGGCAAAGGCGGAGCACGAAAGGCTACGCGCCGAATTCGGTGTCACAGGCGAATATGACCCGGAGCCGCATGAGTATTTTCTGCTCGCCGGTGATGATGTCATCCGCGCATTTGTGCAGGTGAGCCGGCACCGCGAGGGCGAGGACGTGACAGTCAGAGCCGTTACGCTGCCGCAGGCGTTGCTGTCGGAGGCGGAGACCGTGAAGAAGGTACTCCGGGCGGCATTTGCGCGCGGCTTCATCGGCGGGTATGAGACGCACATGCGCTTTAACGACCGTGACGCCGTCATCCGGACGGTATGATCTGCCGTGCGGACCAAAATTGAAGCATTTCTCGCGGCGGCGCGGCGCTTCAACGCGATCGGCGTGACGCCGCTGCTCTACGGCTCACTCGGGCTGTCGGAGCGGCTGCGGTGCGATCTGCACGCGGATGACATCGACGTGCTGATCCCCGGGGAATATCTGTGCGGGAAATGGGAGACTGTGATCGCGCTCATGCAGCAGGAGGGCTTCACGCTCTGCGATCTGCACGAGCACGCTTTTTCGCGCTGCGGGCTGCATATGGCGTTTGCCGGACTTGAGGAGCTTCACAGCTTTGCGGGGGTCGATCTCGCCGCGATTCCGCGCTTGGAGAAATCGGGTGCAGAATACCTGCTTCTGGAGCTCGCCGATTATCTGCGTGTCTACACCGCCTCTGCGAAGGACGGCTACCGGCGCGACACCAAGCACAAAAACGACAGTGAAAAAATCCGCCTGATCCAACAGGCGATGCATTCGGAAACGGGAGGCAACTGACATGGGAGCAAAACCGCAGACAGAGCTCGAGCAGCGCATCGGCTACACCTTTAAGGACGCCGCACTGCTCACGGAGGCACTCTGCCATTCGTCTTACGCGAACGAAAAGCGCGGGGCACTGCGCTGCAATGAGCGCCTTGAATTTCTCGGGGACAGCGTGCTTTCGATCGTTGTCTCGAATTATCTGTTCCGGCACACGAAGCTTCCCGAGGGCGACCTGACGAAGATCCGTGCGTCGCTCGTGTGCGAAAAATCGCTCTATGAGTGGGCGAAGCGGCTCGGGCTCGGCGATTTTCTGCTGCTGGGGCACGGCGAGGACCAGTCGGGCGGCAGAGAGCGCCCCTCCGTGCTCTCGGACGCCTTTGAAGCGGTGATCGCGGCAATCTTTCTCGACGGCGGCATGGAGCCTGCAGAGCGCCATATCCTGCGCTTTCTGCCCGAGCAGTTTGACCGCCCGTCGGACGCCTTTCACGACTATAAAACCGTGCTGCAGGAGGTCATCCAGCAGAACCCCGAGGAGCATGTGGAATATGTGCTTGTCGGCGAAGAGGGCCCCGACCACAACAAGACCTTCACGGTCGAGGTGCGGCTCAATTCCAACGTGATCGGCAGGGGCACGGGGCGCTCCAAAAAGCTCGCGGAGCAGGCAGCCGCAAGGGAGGCGCTCTCGCTGATGGGTGAGCAGGTATGACCGACACGGCAGCCCTGCGCGAAATGCTCAGCAGCTATCCGCGCTTTTGTGAGATCGCTGTGAATCTGCAATGGGCAGAGGCGGCGTGTATTTACGACGGTGACTTGTCCTCGCGCTATCCGAAGGGCTGCAACATATTTGCGGTACGCTTTGCGGCGGGGGATGTGCAGGCGCATCTCCCGGAGCGCTTTGTGCAGGCGCTGCTGATGCGGAATGCAGACGGCGAGGGCTGGGAGCCGGATTTCTGGCAGATCCCGGTGCATGAGCGTGCACAATGGCTGACAGAATGTGCCCCGGAGTTCCGCAGGGAGTTTCTTCTCACGGCACTGCGCATGCAGCCGCTGGATGCAGATACGCTGCTGCAGGAAATCGCAGCGTATTCCGGAAACAAACCGCTGCCGGAGCCGGTGCTGCAGTTGATCAGAAGCGGCGAGCGCATTGATCTCGGCGGGGATGATTGGTATCCGGTTGACCACAAGGTGCTGACCCTCACGCCGGACACGCTGATGATCACGGAATACGGCGTCTGGGACTGAGCGGAAAGGAGCTGCGGTATGATCACAGAGCGGCGCCGGATCGCGGTCGTGCGGGACAGCTTTTCGGAGCTGGCAGACAGCGCAGGCACGCAGTTTACGCTGCCGGCTGACAGCAGCATGATGCTCTCGGCATGGGTCGGCACGCTGGCTGACGCGCTGCCCGCACACAGCTGCACGGTCTGGTCTGTGCATGAGGGCGATTCCGATGCCCCCGTCATTGCATTGATCTGTCTGGATGCACAGGGCAGGTACAGCGTTTCGCTGACGGTCCCGGATGTGCGGATGCAGTTTTTTGCGTCCGGGCAGGTCTATTGCCGGTATTTCTATTCGACCGATCTCCGCACGACGCCTGCGAAGCTGAAGCGGGCAGTCAGCGAGAGGCTGCGGCTCGATCTGCCGTGCCTGTCCTATCAGCTGCTGAATATGCTGGAGAAGCTGATCGGGCATTATGACCGGTTCAGCAGGATCGCCGCAGAGCTTGAATGGAACGAAGCGTTTCTGCAGATCTATGATCTGTCTCCCGCGCCGCCGGTCGGCTGTGTGCTCTATCTGATCCGGTTCCCGAAATGCAGCAGCATGCGGGAAAAGCACATCGTGCAGGCGATGCTGATGAAGCTCGCCGCTGAGGAGGAGCTTGCCCCGGATTTCTGGGACATTTTTCCGTTTGAGCGGGCGCGCCTGCTGAAAAACGGGCGCAGCATGTATGAGCAGTGCGTGCAGTTTTACGACCGGCGTGTGATGCCGCTCTGCGCCAATACGGTGCTGCGGCAGATCGGCTGGGACCTGCCTTCCGGGACCGTCATTCCCGATGCGGCAAAAAGGGTGATCTGGGACGGGCTATGTGTGGAGCTCGGCGGCTGCTACGGCGGCGATCACAGCCTGATCTGCACGACGCACAGCGAGATCCTGCTGATCGACCACGGCATCTGGGACTGACCCCGGGCAGGAGGGCGCAGAAAGTCAAGTGAGAAGTTAGAAGTGAGAAGTGAGGAGTTGTTCCGTCACTTCCGGTTCTTTCGCCTGTTATTTTTTTAGCGAAGCGCTGAATTACGGCTGAAACGGGGTGTTGTATGGCACAGATCAGACCCGCCGGACCGGCGGACGCATTTCGCATCGCGGAGATTTTCGTGACGGATTACCGCGTGAATTTCTACCCGTTTTTCAAAAATGATGCGTATTATTACGATGAACTCAACGTGCGCGATACCGCTGCGGAATACGCAGAGGGAACCGCAGCACTCGCACAGACCGTTGTCTTTGACGACGGCGGCATTATCAAAGGCTTTGCGCGCATCCGCGGCAGTCTGCTTGAAAAGCTCTTTGTCGAGCCGGCATTTCAGAGCAGAGGCATCGGCGCGCAGCTTCTGGAATATGCGGTCGCACAGGGCGCAGATCACCTCTGGGCGCTGAAATACAATACGCGCGGCATTGCGTTCTATCAGCGGCACGGCTTTTCGCTGACGGGCGAGGAGATGCTCGAGGACGGATGGGTGCCGCTTTTGAAAATGGCGCTGAACTGATATTTGGAGAAGTAGAATGTACTTAAAATCACTGGAGCTGCAGGGCTTCAAATCATTTCCCGACAGGATCCGCCTGACCTTTGACGAGGGCATGACCGCCGTCGTCGGACCGAACGGCAGCGGAAAGAGCAACATCGGCGACGCAGTGCGCTGGGTGCTCGGCGAGCAGTCGACCAAGGAGCTCCGCGGCAAAAACATGGAGGATGTCATTTTTTCGGGCACCTCGCAGCGCAAGCCGATGGGCTTCGCGGCGGTCACGCTGGTGATCGACAATGCCGACGGCGCGCTCCACAACGACGAGCCCGAGGTCGCGGTCACGCGCAGGCTCTACCGCAGCGGCGACAGCGAATACCTCATCAACGGCAAGAATGTCCGTCTGAAGGACATTAACGAGCTGTTCATGGACACGGGGCTCGGGCGCGACGGCTACGCAATCATCGGGCAGGGCAGAATCGCCGAGATCGTCGGCGCAAAATCGAAGGAGCGCCGCGATATCTTCGAGGAGGCGGCAGGCGTCTCCCGGTTCCGCTATAAGAAGACCGAGGCGGAGCGCAAGCTGCAGGCGGCGGAGGAGAACCTCGTGCGGCTCTCCGATATCGCGCAGGAGCTCGAATCGCGGCTCGGTCCGCTGAAAACGCAGGCGGAAAAGGCGGAGAAATATCTCGTGCTCGCAGCCGAGCGCAAGACACTCGAGGTATCGTTCTGGGTGCACCGGCTCGGCAGGCTGACCGCCCAGCTCCAGACGCTCTCGGACGAATATCTGCGGCTGACCGCGGAATACGACAATCTGCAGGCGGATATCGCGCGCGAGGAGGAAAAGCTCCAGCTCGCCTATGCCGACATGCAGCAGGCGACCGTCGATATCGAGACGCTGCAGAACAAGATCGTTTCCTCCGAGCAGGAGAATGCGGAGGTCACGGCGCGCATCGCGGTCTGTGAGACCGAGATGCGCCACAGCAATGACCAGATCGCAGCCTGTCAGGCGCAGCAGGCGGAGCTCTCGGAATCGGGCGACGAATGGGAGAAAAAGCTCGCCGAGCAGGACGCCTACATTCAGGAGCTCGCGGCGCGGCAGGCAAAGCTGACCGAGGAGCTCAGCGCGCAGACCGCTGAGCTGGAGCGGCTCGCGGGCGCGCACGCGGCAAAGTCTGAGGCATGTGCCGCGCAGGATTCCGAGCTGCGCACGCTCTATCTGCAGCAGAGTGCGGCGAAGATCCGCATCGAGGGCATGCAGTCCGAGCGCGCCGAGACCGAGGAATCGGTGCGCAGAGCCGAGGCAGAGGGCGCCGACACCGAGGCGCGCATGAAGGATTACCGCAGGCAGGAACAATCGCTGCAGTCGCAGCTGGATGCGCTCGGGAAGCAGATGACCGAGCAGGAGAACCGTCTTTCGGGCTGCAAACAGCTTGCGGCACTGCGCGAGCAGAAATACCGCAAAGCGCAGGAGGAGCTCGACGCAGTCAACGCAGAGACCGCAAAGGTGCAGCAGCAGCAGCGGATCTACCGCGACCTCGAGCAGCACATGGAGGGCTATCAGGAGGGCGTCAAGCGCGTGCTCAGGCAGGTCTCCGGCGGACGGCTCGGCGGCGTGCACGGCACGGTCTCGCAGAAGATCATTGTGGAGCCCGCATACGGGCAGGCGATCGAAACAGCGCTCGGCGGTGCCCTGCAGAACATCATCGTGGAAAATGAGGACGCAGCCAAGCGCGCGATCCGCTTTCTCAAGGAGACGCACGGCGGCAGAGCGACATTCCTGCCGCTGACGACCGTCGAGGGGAGCCGTCTGACGGTCTCCGGGCTCGATGACTGCGACGGCTTCGTTGCGCTGGCATGCGATCTGGTGAAATACGAGGACAAATACCGCAATATCGTCGAAAACCTGCTCGGGCGCATTGCCGTCGCGGAGGATATCGACGCCGCATCGGCGATCGCACGGCGGTTCCGGTACAAATTCCGCATCGTCACGCTCGACGGGCAGGTCGTGCACGCGGGCGGCTCCTATACAGGCGGCTCGGCGGCGCGATCGGCGGGCATCATCACGCGCTCGCACGCGCTGAAGGAGGCGGAGGAAAAGCTCCGCGCACTCGAGGTGCAGCAGGCATCGCTCCGCGACGAAGCGGCAAAGCGCAAGGCGGAGTGGGCAAAGCTGCTCACCGACGTCGAGGGCGCGGCGGCGCGCATCGGCGAGATCAAGGAGCAGATGCAGAGCGTGCAGCAGTCGCTGACGGCACTGCAGGCGCGTGCCGCCTCCGATGCCGCATGGCAGGAGAACGAAGCCGAGCAGCGCGCGAGACTGCAGGAGAAGATCGCGCAGCTCGATGCCAATATCGCAGAGGCGACACGGCAGCAGACAGCCCTCGACGCCGAGATCGGCGAAAAGGAGAAGCAGCTCCGCGCCGATTCGGTCGAGCAGACCCGCCTGCACAGCGAGCGCGAAATGACCGCACAGCAGATCGCACAGGCGCAGATCAGGCAGGCAGAGCTCGCAAGGGATGTCGAAAACGAGCGCAGACGCCGCATTTCGATGGCACAGAACGCCGAGCACGCAGCCGATCAGTCGGCGGCGCTCGACGATCAGATCAGAGCGGAGAAGCAGAGCATCGCTGCCAAGCAGAAGGAGATCACGATGCTGACCGAGGGGCAGGCGCTCCGCCGCAGCAGCATCAACGAGATGCAGACGCAGATCACGGCACTGCGCCGCGCCCACGACGAAAAGGAGCAGTTCACGCGGCTGATCCGCGAGGGCATCGACCAGCTGCGCGACGCCCGCGAAAAGACCTCTGCGGAGCGTTCGCGCGCCGAGGAGCGGCAGGGCACGGTGCAGAAGGAGATCGACGATCTGGTGTTCCGCCTGCAGGATTCCTACGAGATGACGCGCTCCGAGGCGGAGGCGGCGGCACAGCCGATCGAAAACGTGCGCGAGGCGGAGACGCAGCTCAGCTCGCTGAAGGCGAAGATTCGCGCGCTCGGCTCCGTTAATGTCGGCGCGGTCGACGAATACCGCGAGGTGTCCGCGCGCTACGGCGACCTCTCGGCGCAGCTGAAGGATATCAACAGCGCAAAGAGCGATCTGGAGGCGCTGATCGCGCAGCTCACCTCCGAGATGTGCGTGATCTTTCAGGACAGCTTCAGCAAGATCAACAAGTATTTCGGCGAGATTTTCGCAGACCTCTTCGGCGGCGGCTCGGCATCGCTCGAGCTGACCGACCCGGACAATGTGCTCGAATCCGGCATTGAGATCAAGGTCGCGCCGCCGGGCAAGGTGATCAAGAATCTGTCGCTGCTCTCGGGCGGCGAGCAGGCGTTCGTCGCGATCTGCATTTATTTTGCGATCCTCAAGCTGCGTCCGGCGCCGTTCTGCATGCTCGACGAGATCGACGCGGCGCTCGACGAGGTCAATGTCCGAAAATACGCGCAGTATCTGAAAAATTCGTTTGCACAGATCCAGTTTGTCGTCGTGACGCACAGACGCAGCGCGATGGATGAAGCGGATGTTCTGTACGGTGTCACCATGCAGGACGGCGTGTCGCGGCTGCTGCGCCTCGACCAGAACGGCGCGGAGATCGCCGCGGCAGAGTAAAAGGATACAGGGAGACAGTAAAGTTCGGAGTGAGCAGTGAGGAGTGAGAAGTTGTTCCGTCACTTCTGCCGCTGAGACGAAGGTCACACAGGGAGCTTGCGGGATGATCCTCATTCAAAATCCGTGCGCGAAGCGCATACCGCAACTCCTCACTCCTGCCTCCTAACTCATAGATTGACTGGGACGGCGCGGAGATCGCCGCGGCGGAACAGCGGGACATATTCCAATCAAAGCCATGCGGAAGGGAGTAAGTCATGGGCATTTTCAGCAAATTACTGAACGGACTGAAAAAGACGCGCGACAGCGTTGTCAGAGGATGGCGCAGGCTGCTCGGGTCGTTCACGAAGATCGACGAGGAGCTCTTTGAGCAGCTCGAGGAGACCATGATCATGGGCGACATGGGCGCGGAGACTGCCATGCAGATCTGCGACCGCCTGCGCGACATGGTCAGGGAGCGCGGCATCACCGACCCCAACGACATCATGGGGCTGATCCAGGAGATCATCACCGACATGATGGGCGAGGACGAGGCGCTCGATCTCTCGACGCAGCCCTCGGTCGTGCTCGTCATCGGCGTCAACGGCGCCGGCAAGACCACGACCATCGGCAAGATGTGCCACCAGCTCAAAAACGACGGCAAGCGCGTGCTTGTCGCGGCGGCGGATACCTTCCGTGCGGCTGCGATCGACCAGCTCGCCGTGTGGACCGAGCGCTCGGGCGTCGAGCTCGTGCGCCATGCCGAGGGCAGCGACCCCGCCGCAGTCGTGTTCGATGCGATCTCGGCGGCAAAGGCACGGCACTGCGACGTCGTCATCTGCGACACCGCAGGGCGGCTGCACAACAAGAAAAACCTCATGCAGGAGCTCGCAAAGATCAACCGCATCATCGACCGCGAGGCGGAGGGCTGCGCAAAGGAATGCCTGCTCGTGCTCGACGCGACGACCGGTCAGAATGCGGTCAATCAGGCGAGGCTCTTTCAGGAGGTCGCGCCGATCACCGGCATCGTGCTGACCAAGCTCGACGGCACCGCAAAGGGCGGCATCGTCATTTCCATCAAGAACGAACTCGGCATTCCGGTCAAGCTGATCGGTGTCGGCGAGAAGATCGACGATCTCCAGCCGTTTGCTGCAAAGAGCTTTGTCGATGCGCTCTTTGACCGTGATTCCGCGGCAGAGGAAACCGCAGAGGAATCCGCTAAGACCGCTGACGAAGCGGCAGACGAAGCCGCAGAGACCGCCGACGAAGCGGCAGACGAAGCCGCAGAAATCGCCGACGAAGCGGCAGACGAAGCCGCAGAAATCGCCGACGAAACGGCAGAGGAAATCGCGGCGACCGCCGAGGAAACGGCAGAGGAAATCGCGGAAACCGCCGAGGAAACAGCAGAAGCTGTCGAAGAGCCGGCGGAGGCGCCGAAAAAGCGCGGGTTCTTCGGGCTGTTCCGGAAGAAGAAGTGAGGAAGCCATGAAGCTGATTCTTGCGACCAACAACAAAAACAAGCTGCGTGAGATTCGCGAAATGCTCGAAAGCACGGGCGTATCCGTGATCTCGCAGGCGGAGGCGGGCATTGACATCGAGGTCGAGGAAACCGGCACGACCTTTGCCGAAAACGCCGCGATCAAGGCGCGCGCGATCGCGGAGACCGTGCGGGCGCGCGGCGAAGCCGGCTATGTGCTCGCCGATGACAGCGGGCTTTCGGTCGATGCGCTCAACGGCGAACCGGGTGTGTATTCGCACCGCTGGGCAGGCGAAAACGCCACGGATGCCGACCGCATCGCAAAGCTGCTCGATGCGCTCAAAAATACCCCCGATGCGGAGCGCGGTGCACAGTTTGTCTGCGATATGTGCCTGATCGCACCCGACGGCACGGAGCATCTCTTTGAAGGCATCGTGCGCGGCGTGATTATGCACGCGGCTGCGGGCGAAAACGGCTTTGGCTACGACCCGGTATTCGGGTACGGCGGCCGCAGCTTTGCGGAGCTCTCCGCCGAGGAGAAAAACGCCGTTTCGCACCGGCACAACGCCTTGATGCAGGTGCTCGCGTTCTTTCAGGCGCTCTGATGTCCCACAGCAAGCACACAAAGCGCGGGGCATCCCTCTATCTGGAGAAATGGAATCCCGCGGCAAAGCAGTATATCCACACCTGTGCGGTCTGCGGCGCAAAGGGCTATTCGCCCGCGGTCGACGAGCCCGATTTCGAGTCGCTGCACTGGGAAAACAGCGTCATCGCAAAGGAGCTGCGGCGCACCTTGAAGCCCTTGCCGCTCGACAGGCTCGGGCGCTGCGGGACCTGCGCGGCGGTCATGGAGCAGAAGCATGGAACAGGTCAATAGCAAGCATTTCATCGATCATCTTGCGGTCATGCGGCGCAATTACGGCGCAAACCGCCTCACCTATGCACCCCTGCGAAAGCCGCTCTGGCTGACGCTTCGTCCGCAGGACCCGCTGAACGTCATCTACCGCGACGCCTGCACGGTCTATCAGCACGGGCAGGTGTACTGGGGCAGTATCGTGCAGGCGAACAAGCGGCTCTATGAGCGCGGCAGCACGTTCGATGCGCCCGCAAATCTTCTGTATTCGACGCATCCGGTCACGGAGAAATACCCCGAGATGCTGATGAAATTTGCGCTGGAATTATATTCCTGCAAGGGCAAGCTGCCTGCGGAGGTACCGGACAGCTTACGCGAGGTCGTGCGCATCATCACCGATGAGGCCGACCGCTCGTCCGTGGATTACCTCTTTTCGATGGATGATCTTGACAATTCCAACAGGATCATCGAAAAGATCGACCTGCATTTCTGCTCGATGATGATCTTTCGCAATGATCTGCCCGGGGGCGTGCTGCAGGGGCATATCATTCCCGTGCTCGCCGCACCGGAGCGTTCGCCCGCGGTGCTGCTGCTGCCGCGGAAATTCTGGACGCTGCCGTACTATGTCTGATCCAACCGATACAAAAAAAAGACCGAAAGGGAATACATCATGGCATTCTTCAAGAAGAAAATGAAGCATCAGGTGACGGAAAACACCTTTCTGAACCATCTGGAGGTCATGCGGGCAAATTACGCGGAGCAGCCCGTGACCTCATGTAAGCTGCCGAAGCCGCTGTGGATCCGGCTGCACAAAAACGACCCGCTGCAGGTCGTCTACCGCGATGCGGAAACTGTGTTTCAGCGCGGGCAGATCTACTATGCTGCGCTCGTGCAGGCAAATGAGATGCTCTTTCAGAAGGGGAGCAAACTGGATCTGCCGGCGAATGTGGTCTATTCCACGCACCCGGCCGCAGCGAAATATCCGGAATTTCTCGCGGAGATCGCTCAGGAGATGTTCAGCTATAAGGGAATGCCCGCAGAGCAGGTGCCGCCGCCGCTCAGAGAAGCCGTGCGCATCATCACCGATGAGCTTGACCGCGCATCGCTCGATTTTACGGTTTCCATGCCCGATCCGGAAAATCCGAACCGTGAAATTGAAAAGATCGACGTGCATTTCTGTTCGCTGATCGTTTTCCAGAAGGAACTGCCCGAGTGCGTGCTGCAGGGGCAGCTGCTCCCTGTGATCGCAGCGCCGGAGCTTTCGCCTGCCGTGCTGGTGCTGCCGAAGGATTACTGGACGCTGCCCTGTTATGTGATCGGCGGGGACGAAGCAGAGTGAACCAACTGACTGTGCAATAAAGGAGAGAATCAGGAAGCAATGGCAAGACCGAGAAAACCGAAGGACGAGCCGAAGTCGGCAAATCCGCAGAATGCCTATATCGAGGGCGCAGGACTGATGGTCGAGGAGCGCATCACCGAGACGCTCCGCCGCAACTTCATGCCCTATGCCATGAGCGCGATCGTCTCGCGCGCCCTGCCTGAGATCGACGGCTTCAAGCCCTCGCACCGCAAGCTGCTCTACACGATGTACAAAATGGGGCTGCTTTCCGGCGCGCGCACAAAGTCCGCAAACGTCGTCGGTCAGACGATGCGTCTGAATCCCCACGGTGACGCGGCGATCTATGAGACGATGGTGCGCATGGCACGGGACAATGAATCGCTGCTGCACCCCTATGTCGACAGCAAGGGCAATTTCGGCAAGGTCTATTCGCGCGATATGGCATATGCCGCCCCGCGTTATACCGAGGTCAGGCTCGAGCCGATCGCCGCGGAGCTCTTCGCCGATATCGACAAGGAGACCGTCGATTTTACGCCGAACTATGACAACACCACCACCGAGCCGACGCTGCTGCCCGCGACCTTCCCGTCCGTGCTGGTCAACGCGAATACCGGCATCGCGGTTTCGATGGCGAGCAATGTCTGCCCGTTCAATCTGGCGGAGGTCTGCGAGACGACGATCGCGCTGATCCGCGACCCCGAGCACGACCTGCTCTCGACGCTCAAGGGTCCGGATTTCCCGACCGGCGCCTTCATGCTCTACGACGAGCAGGAAATGCAGCGCATCTATGACACCGGCAGAGGCAGCGTGAAGCTGCGCTCCAAGTGGAGCTACGACAAATCCGCAAACTGCATCGAGGTCACGCAGATTCCCTATTCCACGACGATCGAAGCGATCATGGAGAAGGTCGCAGAGCTCGTCAAGGACGGCAGGATCCGCGAGATATCCTATCACCGCGACGAGACCGACCTGAACGGTCTGAAATATACGATCGACTTAAAGCGCGGCGTCGACCCCGATAAGCTGATGCAGAAGCTCTTCCGCATGACCCCGCTGCAGGATACCTATTCGTGCAATTTCAACATCCTGATCGCCGGAACGCCGCGGGTCATGGGCGTGCGTGAAATTCTTGAGGAGTGGATCGCCTTCCGCACCGAGTGCATCCGCCGCAGAGTCTATTACGATCTGCACAAAAAGATGGACAAGCTGCATCTGCTCGAGGGTCTCCAAAGGATTCTGCTCGATATCGACAAGGCGATCAGAATCGTCCGCGAGACCGAGGAGGAGTCCGAGGTCGTCTCGAACCTGATGATCGGCTTCGGCATCGACGAGGTGCAGGCGGAATATGTCGCGGAGATCAAGCTCAGACACCTGAACCGCGAGTATATCCTGAACCGCACGAACGAGATCGAGCAGCTCCGGAAGGATGTCGCCGAGATGGAGGATATCCTGCACGATGTGAAGAAGATCCGCAAGATCATGACCGAGGAGCTGAAAAAGGTCGCGCAGAAATACGGTCAGCCGCGCAAGACGCTGTTCTATGACATGACCGATGAGCCCGAGGTCACGCCCGAGGACGACACGCCGGATTATCCGGTCAACCTCTTCCTCTCGGCGGAGGGCTATTTCAAGAAGATCACGCCGCAGAGCCTGCGCATGAGCGGTGAGCAGAAGCTCAAGGAGGGCGACGTCATCACGCAGCAGCAGGAGGCGACGAACCGCACGGAGCTGCTGTTCTTCACCGACCGCCAGCAGGTCTACAAGACCCGTGCGGGCGCCTTTGACGACACGAAGGCGAGCGTGCTGGGCGATTTCGTGCCGGTCAAGCTCGGCTTCGACGAGGGAGAGCGCGTCGTGCGCATGGTCGCGACGACCGACTACAGCGGATTTTTGCTGTTCTGCTTCGAGAACGGCAAGGTCGCGAAGGTGCCGCTCTCGGCATACGCGACCAAGACCAACCGCAAAAAGCTCGCAAATGCGTACTCCGGGAAGAACCCGCTCGTGCAGGTGCTCTATATCCCCGAGGACTGCGACATTCTGCTCCGGTCGAGCAATGCGCGCGCACTGGTCTTCAGCACGGCGATGCTGCTGCCCAAGACCACCCGCGATTCGATCGGCGTGCAGGTCATGACGCTGCGCACGCGGGCAAAGCTCGAATACGCCGCCGTCGTGACCGAGGAGACCGCCGCGCAGGTGATGAAGTATATCGTGAAGAATATCCCGGCGGCGGGCGGCATGGCAAAGGAACTCGAGATCGCAGGGCAGATGACACTGTGACAGGAGGCAGCGCATCATGAAAAAGGCACTGCGGATCACCGGGCGGATTCTGCTGATCCTGCTCGGGGCATTTCTGATCTTCACGCTCGTGACCTTTATCATCCACCGCGTGAAGCGCAGCTGCGAGACTGATCTGCTGCGGGAAAAGGGTTGTGTGAATCCGGTCTCCGTCGGCGATCATGCGCTCAATGTCTCAAAAGTCGGCAATGAAAACGGGCGTCATACTGTTGTCGCGATGGCGGGGCTCGGCATGGGCGACTATTCCGTGACCTTCCGGCAGATGACCGCCGCGATCGAGCCGGACGAGCTTGTCGTGTTCGTCGACCGCGCCGGCTACGGGCTGAGCGATGACACCGATCACGAGATGACCCTTGACTTCATCGTCGAGGATTACCGCACCGCGCTGAAAAACGCCGGGATTCCCGCGCCCTATGTTCTGATGCCGCACTCGATCGGCGGTGCCTATGCAAACTACTGGTCCTGCAAATATCCGGAGGAGATCGAGGGCATCGTGTTTGTTGACGGCAGCCAGCTCAGCGCAGATGCCTTTGCGGACGAGGACGGGGGAGACGGCAGCATCGGGCTGGTTGACCGGCTGCTGACGCTCTGTGCAAGGCTGGGCTTTTCGCGCTATGTGCTGCGGGATTACGAATACCGTCTGCCGGACAACTATTCTGAGGAGGAGCAGTATCTGGCGGATGCGCTCGCGCTGATGACGCTGGAATCTGACGCATCGACGTCGGAATCGTGCCTGATCGGAAAGAACGCGCAGGAAGCGTGGGAGAGCATCACCGCGAATGATATCCCGAAGCGCTACATCTGCGCGAGCTGGGGCATAGAGACCAAGGACGACCTGATTCTGCGCAACAGGTTCCGCAACCGGGATATCGAACTCAATCACAGGGACATTTCGCCGTTCCCGACGGAATACGCGGATGACGACGCTGAGCTGCAGCGGATCCTTGCGGAATACCGAAAGGCACGCGAGGATGTTCTCTATCCCTATGCCGAAAAAATGGGGAACTGCGAGGTCGTCTGTCTCGCGGGCGACCACTTGATCTATCAGCAGCGCCCGGCGGAATGCGGCGCACTCGTGAAGGAATATCTCGACAGCCTCGGAGGATAAACGCAGAGGGGAGGGCACACCGTGCAGATTCTGGAGATCGGATATCAGTCGCTGCTGACGGCGGGAAGGACCGTCTATCAGCCCAACGGCTTTTTCGGAGAATTCTTGCTGCTGACGCACGGCGAGCTGTCCCTGACGCTTGCAGGCAGCACCGTGGACGCGCGCCCGGGCGATGCGATTTTGGTGACGGACCGGACACCGCTGCGTTTTGAGCCGACCCAGCGGGATATGTTCTGCGACTGGATGCTGTTTGCGCCGGGCTCGGACCGCAGCTTCTTCGAGTCGCTGCACATCCCGGAGAATGCGCTGCTCCGCTTCGGCGATACTGTGTTTCTCTCGGTGCTGATCGAACAGCTCTGTGCGGAATTCTATGCGGGTAATCCGCGCCGCTCGGAGATGATCGACTGTCTGCTCAAGGCGCTGCTCATCCGCATTTCGGAGACCGGCGCCGCTGTGTCGGGCAGTCTGTCACAGGTGAGCGCGATCCCGCGCTTTCAGGAGTTGGTGCGCCTGCGCGAGAAGATCTACGAAAACCCGCAGGAGCACTGGACGGTCGACATGCTCTGCGCCGAGGTCAGCATGAGCCGCAGCTATTTTCAGCTTGTCTACCGCGAGGCATTCGGGCTGACCTGCATCGCCGACGTCATCAACTGCAAGATGGTGCGTGCCCGCGAGCTGCTGACCGCGACGAGCTATACGGTCGCGCACATCGCGCAGCTCTGCGGCTATGACAGCGAGGAGCATTTCATGCGGCAGTTCAAGAAAAACAACGGCGTCACCCCGACTGTCTACCGCAGGCAGCACCGCGAAGGGTGAACGGAGAATGAGAAGTGTGAAATGAGAAGTGAGAAATGCGTTCCGTCGCGAAAGGGAGGAGGGAGCAGGTAGGAAGTCCGGTTCGGAGTGAGGAGTTCGGAGTGAGGAGTTGTTCCGTCACTTCTTCTGCTGATTGCGTGAATCATCGGGAGCAATAACCTACCGCAAGGCGCGCCGGCGCGTGCTCCGCGTCCGTGCTTTTCGCATGTCCTGCACGCATTCAAAATCCGTCCGCGTAAGCGGACACCGCCGCTCCGCACTCCTCACTGCTCACTCCTGACTTGACCCCCTGTTTCACCGTAATCGTGACAGCCGATCGGACCTCAGCTGCGAATAAATATGAACTTTTACCCGAAACACTTGCTTTTTGCAGGTGTTTCGTGTTATAATAGAAAAAGCTATGGAGCTTTGCAGTTGAGGGAGGACGGATATGCGAATTCTCGGCATAGACCCGGGCTATGCGATCATCGGCTTCGGGATCGTCGATTATCAGGGCATGGATTTCCGCCCGGTCGAATACGGCAGCATCCTCACCGAGGCAGAAATGCCCTTCGGTGACAGGCTGAAGCAGATCTATGACGACATGTGCTTTCTGCTCGATCGCTATCAGCCGCAGGTCATGTCTGTCGAAAAGCTCTATTTCAACACCAACAAGACCACAGGCATCAAGGTCGCCGAGGCGCGCGGAGTCATTCTGCTGACCTGCGCCCAGCGCGGCATTCCCGTCTGTGAGTATACGCCGCTGCAGGTGAAGTCTGCGGTGGTCGGCTACGGCAAGGCGGAAAAGCATCAGGTCATGGAAATGACAAGGCGCATTCTGCATCTCGAAGAGGTGCCGAAGCCCGATGACACCGCCGACGCGCTCGCCCTTGCGATCTGTCACGGGCACAGCGCACCGCCGGATTACTGAGAGGAAGTGTTACTATGATCGACAGCCTGCGCGGGAGGGTACTCAGCCGCGAGCCGGGTCTGGTCGTGATCGAATGCGGGGGCGTCGGCTATGCATGCCGCGTCAGCCTGCAGACGGCTGCGGGCGTGCCGGCAGCGGGCGAGGAGGCAATGCTCTACACGCGCCTGACCGTCCGCGAGGACGACATCGCACTCTACGGCTTTCTCACGCGCGCCGAGCGCAGCTGCTATGACCAGCTCACCGCGGTCTCCGGCGTCGGACCGAAGGCGGCGCTCGCGATCCTTTCCGATTTCACGCCTGACCGTTTTGCCCTGTGCGTCGCGGCAGGCGACCACAAGGCGCTGACGAAGGCAAAGGGCATCGGCGCCAAGACCGCACAGCGCATCGTGCTGGAGCTGAAGGACAAGCTCGCAAAATCTGCGGAGATCGGCAGCTTTGTGCCGGTCGCTGCGGCACCTGCGGGCGGCAATACCGAAGAGGCAATGTCCGCACTTCTGGTGCTGGGATATTCCCAGAGCGAGGCAGCCGGTGTGCTCGCCGCGCTCGACCCCGCACTGCCCGCCTCTGAGCTGATCCGCCTCTCGCTGCGGGAGCTCGGCAAGAATCTGTGATCATTGAACGTACCGATACAGAAAAAGAACAGCAGCCAACGGAATAACGGAAACAGTGAGGGACTTCGTATGACACACAGAAAACTGATATCGGCAATTATGGCGCTGCTCATGGCGGCATCGCTCTGCGCATGCGGCGGCAATTCGACCGCCGACCCGACGTCTTCGGCAGCCCAGAGCAGCACGGCGGCGGAGAGCAGCACCGCAGACGAATCCTCCGAGGCGGATGCAAAGGCAGATTCGCAGGAGGAATCGGAGAGCCGCACGGACGAGAGCTCAAAATCGCAGGAGAGCGGCAATTCCGACACGGAAAGCAGCGCATCTGCGCTCGCAGGCGCCGACGGCAGCAGCCGTGAGGAAAGCAGCAAAACCGGAGACAGCAAGTCTGAGAGCAGCAAGGCAGAGAGCAGCAGATCTGAGAACAGCAAATCTGAGAGCAGCAAAGCCGAAAGCAGCCGCACAGACGATGTCAGCGCAGGCAGTTCCGATCTGGCGGCTGCGACCAAGTATCTCGAGCGCACGATGGACGGCTTGGTCCGGAAGGACCGTCAGATGATCGTCGACAATACAAACATCTGCGATCTGATCGGGTTCTACCGGATGCTCCGGCTCGAATTTGCCGGGATTGGCGACGAAAGCGTTCCCGAAATGAGCGATGAACAGATTCTTGATGAGCTTTTTTCCGAAATGGAAGAGGACGACGACAACGCGATCAAAAGCTGGCGGATTTTGCGCAGTGCCGATAATCCCAAGCTCTGCAAGGAATACAACGGCAAGATCGACGAGGTGCTGGAGGAGCTCGACGAGGAGATCGCGGACAACAATATGACCGCGGAGCAGATCGAGTTTGTCCGGAAAATCTATCGGAAGATCGGACGTCTGTATGTGTTCGAGGTCGAGGCGACGGATCAATCCGGCGATACAAAGGTGGAGTATCTGTATGTCTCGCAGCGCGGCAACAAGATGGCGGTCGATCTGACGCTCAGCAACGGTCTGAGCGATCTGGTGAACACCTCGCGCACGACCCGTGCCAATGCGTATGCCAAAACGATCTCGAATGCGTGCAATGCCGCGCTGACAGATATTGATGAAGAAGTGGGCATCGGCAGCGAGCTCAACGGCATCCACACCTATAAGGGCAGCGATTTCAAAAATCTGCAGCCTGTCACGCTGAATGAAGATTCCCCCAAGGGCACGAAGCTCGCCGCGGTGAAATATAAAATGGCTGTCTACTACGACAGCATCTCGGAGATCGACGAAATCCGGATTTCGATCAGCAACGGCATCTGCATGGCGGTGGCGATCCGCTACGGGCAGTCTGAGGACCCGATCACCGGCGAGAGCATTGATACGTTCGGCACCTATCCGAATGTGCTGTCTGAATCGGAACGGTCATCGGTCCGCACGCTCGATCAGGCGATGCAGCACGCACAGAAACAGAACTGAGAAAGGTGACTTTGATGAAGCAGAACAGAATTCTTGCGGCGTTGCTCGCGGCGGCGGCGCTGTGTGCGCTGACCGCATGCGGCAGAACAGCCGTATCCAATGCAGCAAAGGGTGCAGCATCCGCGCAGGATTCCGCGGAGGCGCAGAGCAGCTCGAACGAAGCCGGGCTTGCGGGCGCAAAGGAATTCGCACAGAAGCTGCTGCAGAATGACCCCAATGACCCCAAGCAGTTCATCCTCGACACGACCAATCTCAACGAGGTCTGCGACGCAGTCAGGCTCACGGAGCTGCTGAAGGACGCCTCTGAGCGAAAGAGCGAGAGCGACCTGCTTGATGCGATCTATGCGCAGATCGGTCTGGACGAGAAGGGCATTGCGGCATATAAACAGAATGCCGCGGCAAACGGTCAGACCGCGCAGCTCGGCAGGGTCGAGGAAAACCCGGCGCTCTGCGAACAATACAAAAGCTGGCTGAATAAGGGCTGGCTCGAATTCGAGGATGCATTTCTCGACGGCGAGCTGACGCGCGAGCAGGTCGATCAGCTCAAGCGCGATTACTGCAAGCCCGACCACCTCTATGTCGCCGAGGTCTCCGACGTGACATCGTCCGGCAGCCGGGTCACGGTGAACACCTATATTTCACAGGTCGGCGAGCGGTATTATTTTGACTATTTCATTGAGGACGACACCAGAGACGTGTTCCGCGAGGTCACGAGCTATCAGGTTGCAGCAGGCGACGCATGGAGCACCGAAGGATGAAGCGGCACGGTTTTCTGACGGCGCTGCTCGCCGCGGCGATGCTGTGCACCGCGACCGCCTGTACCGATGCGGCATCCTCGCAGGACAGCAGTGCCTCCGAAGCGGCGCAGAGCAGTGCGCAGACAGCCGACAGCAGTGCGGAACAAAGCGAGAGCTCGGCGAAAGCGGCAGACGAAAGCAGCCGCAATGACGAAAGCAGCCGCAATGACGAAAGCAGCCGCAATGACGAGAGCAGCCGCAATGACGAAAGCAGCAGTACGGACGAAAGCAGCCGCAACGATGAGAGCAGCCGTTCACAGAGCGGCAGTGCCGGGAGCGCCGAGGCTGCCGTGAATGACGTGCTGCGGCAGTTCATGGAGGCGTGCAGGGAAAATGACCGGGAAGCCGTCGACCGGGTGAGCAATACCGCGCTGATCTCCTCCGTGCTCACGGGCTCGGAGGCGGACAGCATACTCAGTTCGTACACGGATTTCGGCATCCGGGACTACACGCTCGGGCAGGCAGTGCAGGCAAAAGCGGCACTTGCGGCATATCAGGAATACCGCACAGAGGTGCTCGGCAGCTACGAAAAGGCTGCCGGGGAGAATTCCGAAGCGAAGGAGCTGCTCGGACGCTATCTGCAGCTGATGCCCGATGCGGAGGACCTCTGGCGCACAACGGTGAAGACCGTCGGCACGAACGGCAGCAGCTCCGAGGACATGCTGTATGTGATGAAGACTGGCGGCGGATGGATCGTTGATCTGGTGTGCGTGCCCGCGATGAACGGCTATATGCGAAAGGCACAGCTCGGAAGCAGCAATTTATCCGCAAAGAGAATCCATCACGCCGTGAATTCTGCGATGACCGTGCTTGATGAGGCGTATATTGACCTGTCGCAGTTCTGCGGCAGCACGATGACTTTCACCGGCGCGGATTTCAAGGACTGCAAGCAGATCGACAATCCGCAGACCGAAGCGGAGATTCTCGCCGCGTTCAAATATCAGGTGACGCAGTATGCGTCGGAGGTCACCGAGCTCGACGAGATTGCGCTCCGTTTTCAGGAAGAAAGCTGCGCGGCTGCGGCTGTGAGAAACGGCACGCATACGGACTACCGGACCGACACGGAATACACCGCGTTCGGCACCTATCCGAGGTCGCTGACGACCGATGATTTCGGCAAGCTGAAGACGATCGGGCAGGCGCTCGACTACGCGATGAACTGAATACGGGATTTCAGACGAACAACAGATATCAGATAAAAGGAGGATATTCACATGAATCTCGATGAACTCTTGAAGGAAGCGATCACAAAACCGGAAAAGCGCTCGGTGTTCCTGCAAATGCTGATCAAAAGCGATGTGTACGTCATCTGCAAAAAGCCGGTCAAGCAGGACGAGATCAACGGCGGCATCCAGATGGAGCTGGTGACGACGCAGAATCCGGACGGCGAAATTTTCATCCCGTTCTTCACGAGCTATCGCTCCGTGCAGCAGTTTGCCAAGCGCTATGTCAACTGCTACCGCCTGAACTGCCTGCGTCTCTTTGACCTGATCCAGTCGGCAAATGCCGTGCTGAACCCGAATTCCTACGGCAAGGAATTTTCTTCGCAGGAGATGAAGAGCATCCTCATGGTCGCGCGCAACCTCAATATCCCCGCGATCTCCATGAAGGAGGAGGAGACGATCGAATACCGCAAGTGCACGAAGGATCTCGAGCATCTGACCAGACCGCTCACGCGCTATCTGGCAAGGCAGGCGAATGTCGACGCCTGCTATATGGTCGAGATGATCCGCGGCTGTGAGAAGCCGCAGACGCTCTTCGTCTTTGACATGCAGGGCAACACCAGAAAGCTCTTCTTCCCGCTCTCGAAGTATATGCAGAGCTACACGAAGTCCGGCGATTCGCTCGTGTTCATCAGTCTGGAGGAGGCAGCCGGCAAGAAGGCGGTCGAGGGCGTCGACCCGTTCTATATCCGCAAGAAGCGCTTCTTCGAGAAATAATCCCCCTTTTGGAGAACCGATATGATTCAATCAGGAAAACCGGCTCACGATCAGGATGAATCCGTCACCGTTGCGAGCCCCGAGGTGCAGCCCTCTGACGGCGACCTTGAGACCTCTCTGCGCCCGAAGACCCTGCGGGATTACATCGGGCAGGATCAGGTCAAGGAGAATCTCGCGGTCTATATCGAGGCTGCGCGCCGCCACGGCGAGCCGCTCGACCATGTGCTGCTCTACGGTCCGCCCGGTCTGGGCAAGACCACGCTCTCGGGCATCATTGCGCACGAGATGGGCGTCAATCTGCGCGTGACCTCCGGTCCGGCGATCGAAAAGCCCGGCGATCTCGCGGCGCTGCTGACCAATCTCGGGCGCTGCGACGTGCTCTTTGTCGACGAGATCCACCGCCTGTCCCGCGCGGTCGAGGAGATCCTCTATCCCGCGATGGAGGACCGCGCACTCGATATCATGATCGGCAAGGGGCCCTCGGCGCGGTCGATCCGTGTCGATCTGCAGCCGTTCACGCTGGTCGGTGCGACGACCAGAGCCGGACAGCTCACGCCGCCGCTGCGCGACCGCTTCGGCATCGTCGAGCGCCTTGAGCTCTATTCGCCCGAGCAGCTCTGCGATATCATCCGCCGCAGCGCGATGCTGCTGGACATTCCCTGTGAGCCCGACGGCGCGATGGAGCTGGCAAAGCGCTCCCGCGGCACGCCCAGGATTGCGAACCGGCTGCTCAAGCGCGTGCGCGATTTCGCCGACGTGATGGGCAACGGCGTCATCACGCGCGAGACCGCAAGGCTCGGGCTCAACCGCCTTGAGATCGACGAGCTCGGGCTCGATAAGCTCGACCGCCGCATGCTCGACATGATGATCCGCGGCTATCACGGCGGACCGGTCGGGCTGGAGACGCTCGCCTCCGCGATCGGCGAGGAGGCGGTCACGCTGGAGGATGTCTGCGAGCCCTATCTGATGCAGCTTGGGATGCTCGCGCGCACGCCGCGGGGCAGATGTGCGACGGCGCTTGCCTATCAGCATATGGGCTATGCCGTTCCCGACGGCGGCTTGCAGCAGTATTCGCTCAGCGATATGCTGGACACGGACAACTGATTTCACATGCCTGCCGAAAGCGGGGTGACTGCATGGGCTTTGTATCAAAGCGCAATTTCCGACATAACGAAAAGATACCGCTTCCGGCTGGGCTGATCAACGGGCAGTCGCTGGGAGCGGTTTCCGGCATGAAATATGGCTTTTCCACGGTGAGCTACAGCGGCTGCGAGTGCATCGCGGTCTACAATGCACTGCTGCTCGCCGGCATCCCGCAGCCCTTCCCGGCGATCGTGCGCTATATGGAGCGATTCCGCGTGATGGCGGGCTTCTGGGGCGCAAATTTCCTCTCGCTCGGCGCCTGCCTGAGACATTTCGGGCTGCCGGCAAAGCGGGTGCGTTCGCGCCTGCGCCTGCGGGAGGCACTCATGCAGGGGAGCGTGTGTCTGGTTGTCTACTGGACGGGCAGGCGGTTCCGTTCTGCGGTGCACACGGTCTGTGTCTGCCGCGATCACACCGGCGAGGTCTGTGTCTGCAATATGTACAACAACTGCGGCACGGTGCTGCACGAGCCGGTCGAGTCATTCCCGCGGAAAAAGCTGATCTTTGCGTATATCGCATCGCCGCTGCAGCAGTCCGGCACGCCGGACGTTGCCGGAAGAGATGTCGATGCGCAGCGGGACGGCAAACCGTAACAAAAACGAAAGGGGGGCGCTGCATGAGCACGATCCTGAAGCCGGGCGGGCTGCACGGCATCGCGATGAGCGAACTGAGCTGCGAGCTGCTGATGCGGCTCGGGTGCGCGGCGGCACAGACCGTCGGGCGGCTGAAAAAGCGCCCTGCCGTATTCTATGTTTCTCACGACGGCAGACGTTCTGCCGGTGCGCTCGAGGCGGCGCTCTGTGCGGGCATCTGCACGGGCGGCGGCGAGGCGGTCTGTCTCGGGCTGATGCCTGCGGGCGCCGCTGCACTGCTGCTGGAAAAAGGCGATGCCGACGGCGGCTTTGCGGTCACCGCGGACGACGCCTCCTACGAATACAGCGGCGTGAAGCTCTTCGGAGAGCGCGGTCTGCCGCTCAATGCCGAGCAGCTTGCCGCGATCGAGCTGCTGATGCCCGTCTCGGCGGCACTGCCCGCGAAATCGCACCGGCACTGCGGCGTCATTTCCCACGACGGCACCGCAGCGGCACGGTATCTGGCGCTTGCCGCGGCGCGGTGCGGTGCGCCGAAGCAACGGCACGGTCTGCGCGTCGCGGTCGACTGCGCGAACGGCGCGGCATCGTCGATCGCCGGGACCTTTTTCACAGACAGGGGCGTGACGCCGCTGCTGCTCTGCGACCGCCCCGACGGGCTGAATATCAACCGGGACTGCGGTGTCTGCGGGACGGATGCCCTCGCGGAATTTGTCCGGGAGCAGCACTGTGACGCCGGCTTTGCGCTCGACGGCGGCGGCGCATGCTGCATCGCTTGCGACGAGACCGGCGAGCTCCTCGACGAGAGCCGTCTGCTCGCGATCCTCTGCGAGGCGCGGCTGCAGAGCGGCGACCCGGAGATCAGGCAGAAGGGCTGCGCCGTGACCGACCGGACCAATCTCGGCTTTCTGCGCTATGCCGCTGAACGGGGCATCCCGCTGCACAGTGCGCTGCCGGAGCAGCATTCAGTGCTGGACCTGATGCGCGAGCAGGGGATCCCGCTCGGCGTCTGCGGCAGAGGCGCCGTCTGCTTCGGCGACCTGCCCGCAGCCGACGGTCTGATGACCGCCGCGGAGATCCTGCGCATCATGCAGCAGAGCGGTGCGCTGCTCAGTGCCCTTGCGGGCGTGATGGAGCCCGCGCCGCAGGTCTCGGTGCCCGTGCGGATTCCGCCGCAGTGGCGCGAGGTCTGGCGCAATGACCCCGAGATCGCGTCCTGCATCGCCGACTGTGAACAGGCGCTCGGCACATCGGGCAGACTGCTGATCCGGGAGCACCCGCGCGAGCCCGTGCTGACCGTCACGGTCGAGGGCAGCAGCTTTCAGCAGATCAACACACTGGCGATGGCGCTTGCGGAGCATATTTCGCAGGGAACGCCCGCGCCGCAGGAGGCATAATGGAACAGATCTGGAAGGACATGTACGAAGCCGCAAGGGCAGCGCGTCAGCCGCGCAGAATATCGGATTATGTGACCTGCGGAGAGGTCGCGGCGGCAGTGGAATCCGCATCCGGGAACATCTATACGGGCGTGTGCGTCGACACCTGCTCGACGCTCGGCATCTGTGCGGAGCGCGCGGCGATCTTCGCGATGCTGGCAGCCGGGGAGCAGGAGCTCCGCCGCGTGCTGGCGATCCTGCCGGACGGCTCATCGGGACCTCCCTGCGGCGCATGCCGCGAGCTGATGGTCCAGCTGATGCCCGGCAGATATCACAGTATCGAGATCATGAAGAACTACCAGACCGGCGAGACCGTTACGCTCGGTGAGCTGACCCCCGACTGGTGGATCAAATAGCAAGTCGTCAGAATCAAAACGGATGGACCGGTGCGCGGCATCAGACCGCTGTCCGGAAAAGGTGAGGAATATGGCAAACAGATGGACCGCAGAGGAATCTGCACTGATCGAGCGCGAGCTGCGCCGCCCCACAATGACGAATCAGGAGCTTGCGGACAAGCTCGGAAGGAGCCTGCAGAGCATCGCGGCGAAGAAGCGTCACGCTGCCGCAATGGCGGAGCAGGCGCAGCAGGAGGCAAAACCGGCTCCTGCACAGAAGCAGCCCGAAGCCCCCGCAAAGCCGGACTCGGCAGCCGTCCCGGCGGCACCGAAGCCCGCACCGGCAAAGCCTGCCGCGGAAAAGACAGAGCCCGCACAGCCCGCGCCTGCCGCGGCAAAGCCCGCTCTGCCGGCGAACCGTGAATGGACGCCCGCGGAGGATGCGATGCTGATGCAGACGCCCTACAAGAGCGAGGACGAGCTCTCTGAGAGCCTGAACCGCCCGAAGGAGGCGGTGCACCGCCGCCGCGTGATGCTGCAGAAGCAGCGTCTGGAGGAGAAGGAGCGCACGAAGCGTCTGCTGATCGAGACCGTGACGACCCCGCTGCGCACCGATGCCCCCGAGGAGCGCGCGCAAAGAGCGGTCGGGGCGGCGGAGCTGAGCGCCCGGCTGCGGGCTCTGCGCGCACTGATCTCGATGCTCGGGCAGTGTGCCGAGGCGACCGAGATCGGCGCCGTGCAGGATTTTCTTGCAGCCGCCGAGTTTATTGCCGGCGAATAATCAGAACAGGAACGGGAGGTGTCCGCGGTGAAGCTGTCAGGCTGGAGTCAAATGAATCCGACGGAGCGCAGGGCGCTGATCGCTGCAATCCTATGCTGTCTCTGCGCAGTTGTCTGCGGTGTGCTGGTCTTTCAGAACGGAATCCAGCTCTGTAAGTGGCTGTTCGACGCGGCGCTTGCCGGGATGTTTGTGTCGCTCGGCATCACCGATCTGCGCAGGCATACGGCGCAGGCAGTCGGTGAATTCCTGATCGCAGCCGGCATCATCGCGGTCGGCATCGCAGTGCTGGCATGAAGGAGCAGACTGTATGGAAATGATCAAGGGCTACACATGGGGATTTTTCTCCGGTGCGGGCAAGTGGAATACGCCCGAGGCGGAGCGCTCGATGGAGCGCCTTGCCGCAAACGGGCTCAGCTGGATCTGCATTCCGGTCAACTGCTTTCAGGAGACCTTCTATTCGCTGACGGTGTTCTCGCTCTTCGGGCGCACGCAGACCGATGAGGAGGTGCGCTTTGCGGTCCGGAAGGCGAAATCGCTCGGGCTGAAGGTGTGCTTAAAGCCGATGGTCGACTGCCTTGACCGCTCATGGCGCGCGCGCATCCATTTCCCGACCGAGACCGACGATTACTGGGCAAGGTGGTTTCAGTCCTACACGCGCTTTCTGCTGCACTATGCGGCGATCGCGGAGCAGGAGGGCTGCGAGATGCTCTGCACCGGCTGCGAAATGGCGGGCATGGATGCGCAGACCGCACACTGCGAGCTGCTGATTGCCAATGTGCGCGGCGTCTATCACGGCTGCATCATGCACAACATCAATCACGGCGACGAGCTGCGCTTTCCGTGGCTCACCGCGGTCGATCTGATCGGCATTTCGGCGTATTACCCGGTGACAGAGCCCGGCGACAGCTCGATCGAATGCATGCGCCGCAAATGGGCAGTGCACCGCGAGACCGTGCGTGCCTGTCACGCGCATTATGAGAAGCCCGTGATGTTTGCGGAGATCGGCGTGCGCAGCGAGCACGGCTGCACGCAGTATCCGTGGGATTTTCAGCACCGCCCCGATCAGCCGCTCGATGAGCAGGAGCAGGCGGATTTCTACGAGACCGCGATGGAGACGATGTGGGACGAGCCCTATTTCCGCGGCTTTTTCTGGTGGGACTGGAAGGCGATCCTGCCGCCGGAGGAGACCGCACATCACAACCGCGATTTTACCGTGTACGGCAAGCAGGCGGAGACCGTGCTGCGCCGCTGGTACACAGAGCACTGAACGATCGGAGACAGCCAAATGAGAACAGCGAAGCACTGGGCGGATTACCGCCTGATCGACACCAAAAGCGGCGAGCGTCTTGAGCGCTGGGGCGATGTGATCCTCATCCGCCCGGACCCGCAGGTCATCTGGCAGTCCGCGCCGAAAACCGACCTCTGGGAGAAGGCGGACGGGCACTATCACCGCTCGAAATCGGGCGGCGGACAGTGGGAATACCGCAAAAAGCTGCCCGAGAGCTGGCAGATCCGATATCACGGGCTGGTGTTCAACGTCCGACCGACCGGCTTCAAGCACACCGGGCTCTTCCCCGAGCAGGCGGTCAACTGGGACTGGATGCAGGAGAAGATCAAAGGTGCCGGGCGACCGGTCCGCGTGCTCAATCTCTTTGCATACACGGGCGGCGCGACGCTTGCCTGTGCGGCGGCGGGCGCAGAGGTCTGCCATGTGGACGCGGCAAAGGGCATGGTGCAGTGGGCGCGGGAAAACGCCGCCGCATCGGGGCTGACCGAAAAGCCGATCCGCTGGATCGTCGACGACTGCGAGAAGTTCATCCGAAGAGAAGCGCGCCGCGGAAAGCAATACGACGCGGTCATCATGGATCCGCCGAGCTACGGGCGCGGTCCGGGCGGCGAGATCTGGAAGCTCGAGGACAGCATCTATCCGCTGGTCGAGGCTTGTCTCGATATCATGTCGGACGACCCGCTGTTCTTCCTGCTCAACAGCTACACGACCGGGCTGTCGCCGTCGGTGATGGGCTATCTGCTGCACGAGCTGATCGTGCCGAGATTCGGCGGCAGCATCACCGCGGACGAGATCGGTCTGCCGGTCGAGCTCGCAAAGGCGTCGCTGCCGTGCGGCGCGTCTGCGATCTGGGAGAACGCATAACGAATGTCCTGCCGAGGGGATGATATCCCCTCGGGCTCCCCATTTCAAAGGGACACCGTCCCTTTGGCGGGAGTCTGAGGGCGGAGCCCTCAGAACATCTCTCACTCAGACCGGCAAATTCCGGTTTATCGCGGGGACACAATTCCTGAAAGGGGCAAACAAAAAGGAGTGATTCGCATGCTGCCGGAATTCCGATATTATCCCGATCCGCTCGGGACAGGAGCCTTTCATCAGGGCGCGCCGCGCAGATGTCAGTGCTGCGGCAGGGAAACAGAGATCTGGTATGCGTATCCGTTTTATACCGCTGGTGATGAGCCGGACTGCATCTGCCCGGACTGCATCGCAAGCGGCGCCGCCGCGGAAAAGCTGGACGGCGATTTTCACAGCGAATATGTCGGTTCGGTGTCAGACCCTGCCAGAATCGAGGAATGGATGAAGCGCACGCCGGGCATCTGCACGATACAGGATACGCCGTGGTATGCACACTGCGACGATTTCTGCGCATTTGTCGGCTATGCCGCATGGGAAGACCTCGAAGAAACGGGCATCGCAGACGAGATCGCGGAAACCTATGACAGCGAGGTCAGCGGCTTTTCGCTCGCGGACCTCAAAGAAGGTATGCGGCGGGGCTGCTGCATTCAGGGCTACCTGTTCCGCTGTCTGCACTGCGGCAGGCATTTTCTGACCGCGGATGTTGATTGAATATGGAAAAGATTACAATTCGCCGGTTTGCGGAAGCCGACGCAAAAGCGGCCGCAGCAGTCGTCGCGGAGACGGTGCGTGTCAGCAACAGCCGCGACTATCCGCCGGAATACATTGACGAGCTGGTGCGGACGCATTCCGCAGCGGTGCTTTGCCGGCGCGCCGAAGAGGGGCACATGTATGTTGCCTGCGACGGTGACCGCATCGTCGGCACGGGCACGGTCGCACCCTATTGGGGCAGCGAAACGGAGAGCATTCTGCTGACTGTTTTTGTTCTGCCCGATTATCAGGGCAGAGGGCTCGGGCGCAGGCTGATCGAAACGCTGGAGCGCGATGAATATGCGCTGCGGGCTGACCGCATCGAGATTCCCGTCTCGCTGACTGCCGTGCAGTTTTACCGGCATCTCGGCTACGATTACAAAAACGGCGTGACAGAGCCCGAGGGCGGGCTGATGTACCGCCTTGAAAAATTCCCGAGAGGATGACAGCATGAACTACAGAGAGGTCGATTTTGAGACCTATTACCGCCGCGGAGTATTCCGCCATTTTTCGGCGGATTGCAAGTGCTCGGTGTCGGTCACAAGCCGCGTCGACGTGACCGCGCTGAAAGCCTTTTCCAAGCGCACGGGTACGCGGTTTTATCTCAATTTCCTCTATTGCCTGTGCAGCGCGCTCAACGCAAGGGAGGATTACCGCCTGACATGGGACTGGCAGAACGAACGACTGCTGTGCTGGGACAAGATCAACCCGATACAGTATGTGTTCCACGAGGATACAGAGACCTTCACGGTCGTCTACACCGAATATGACAGCGACTACAGCGTATTCTATCAGCAGGCGGAGGCAGACCTTGCGGCGGCAAAGCAGACCCGGGAATACGGGCTGGACAGCGAGCACCATCCGAACTGGTTCGACGCCTCCTGTGTGCCGTGGCTTTCCTACGATTCGCTCCATGTCGAGCTGCCCGACGGGTTTTTATATCTGAATCCGATCGTCAACTGGGGCGCCTACCGCGAGGAATCGGGCAGACTGATGATGCCCGTGACCGTGCGGCTCAATCACGCCGCCGCGGACGGCTTTCAGGTCGCAAGGGTCTTCCGGCTGATTGCCGCGGAGATCGACACGCTGACGGGCACTGCCCGCGGTATATGATAACGAAAGCGAGGGGATCACAATGGCGGAACAGCAGATGACAAAGGAAGAGATCAAGGCATACCTGCTCTGGTATCATGATTATCTGGTGCGCAAATATGTTCACCGTGAGGAGATCGGGATCACCGCGAAGCAGTTCAAGCAGTACAGTGCGCTTCTGGACAGTCAGGAGCCGGATGTGCTGGATGCGATGGAGGAGATCGTGCGTGAGCATCCGCTGCCGGAGGACTGCCAGTATATGGTGAAGACGAACCGGACGGCGCTGGTCTACCGGCTCATCCGTGCCGGCAGGTGCCCGGATATCGCAAGGGAAGAAGCGCTGTATTTTATGCAGCCGCTGCATTTTACCCCAAAGGAGTATCAGATGGAGCTCCGCGGCTATGCGTGGAGCGAGGAGGACGAGGAGCACACAAGACGCTGGCTGATGTGCGAATGCGACGATCTGCCTGCTGTGATCCCCGCCGCATGGTTGGAATTCCACTATTTTCTGGATGAGATCGCGGGCGAGCACTTCATGCTGCTCGGAAATGTGTTCGGTTTTCCGCTCAGATACACCGCATATGTATACTGCAAATGCAACCGTGTGGACGAGCTGAAATATGTGTTCAGACCCTATCTGATTGCCTGCGAGGAGGGCACCGGCGACAAAATCATGGCTGAGATCAGAGACATGGCAAACACGCTGTTCCATCTGACCGATGAAGCATTTGAGACGCTGACGATGCAGTGGTTTGCCCTCATTTACTGCGTCGGGCCGAAGAAAAAGCAGGAGACCCAATTCTACAAGAAATACATCGACGGCTGGATGGAGCATGACAAGGACCGTTTTCTCGAGGTCATTCAGACGAAATCGAGCGAGGAAGCGCGCAGGAAGATTCTGAAAAAGCTGTTTCCCGATGTGAAACCGAAATAAACTGCCTGCCGGTTTCCGGCAAATAATGGAGGTCGGCACTGCCGATGGAGAAGCTCATTACGATAGACAATGTGCATTTTTCGTATGCCGCAGAGGAGGAAAATGCAAAACCCGCCGAGGTGCTCAAGGGCATCTCGCTGGAATTTGAACGCGGCGAGCTGGTCGCGGTGCTCGGGCACAACGGCTCGGGCAAATCGACGCTCGCAAAGCTGCTGAACGCGATCCTGCTGCCCACGGAGGGCACGGTCACGGTCGCGGGCATCGACACGAAGGACGAGGAACGCATTTTTGACATCCGGCAGCATGTCGGCATGGTCTTCCAGAATCCCGACAACCAGATCGTTGCGACGATCGTCGAGGAGGATGTGGCGTTCGGGCTCGAAAACCTCGGCGTGCCGAGCGACGAGATGCGCGTGCGCGTCGATCAGGCGCTGCAGGCGGTCGGCATGTACGAATTCCGCGAGCACGCGCCGCACCAGCTCTCGGGCGGACAGAAGCAGCGGGTCGCGATTGCGGGCATCATCGCGATGCGCCCGGACTGCATCGTGCTCGACGAGCCGACCGCGATGCTCGACCCGCAGGGCAGAAAAGAGGTCATGCGGACGATCAGGCTCCTGAACCGCGACTACGGCATCACGGTCATTCTCATCACGCATGAGATGGACGAGGCGGCGCAGTGTCAGCGCATCGTTGTGATCGACGGCGGCGAGGTGCGGCTCGACGGCAAGCCCGAGGCGATCTTCTCGCAGGTGGAATACATGCGTGAGCTCGGGCTCGATGTGCCGCAGGCGACGGAGCTTGTGTATCTGCTGCGGCAGGCGGGCTTCGATCTTGACCCGGAGATCCTCCACGCCGATCAGTGCATCGAAGCGGTCGCGGCACTGCTGGAGAAGAGTGCGCAGGCATGACCGCCGGTGCAGAAATCCATTTCGGGGATGCGGGAAAGCCGCTCCTCACCCAATCGAAAGGAACCGAATGAATGCCGATTCTTGAAGCAAAAAACCTGACATACACCTACAGCATCGGCTCGCCCTTTGAGAAAACGGCGGTCGATCACATCGACCTGCAGATCGAGGCGGGCGAGTTCATCGGCGTGATCGGGCACACCGGCTCGGGCAAATCGACGCTGATGCAGATGCTCAACGGGCTTCTGAAGCCGACCGACGGAACGGTGCTGCTCGAGGGAAAGGATATCTGGGCGAAGGGTGCCGACCGCAGAGCCGTGCGCTTTCAGGTCGGGCTGGTGTTCCAGTATCCGGAATATCAGCTCTTTGAGGAGACGGTCTACAGGGATATCGCCTTCGGACCGAAGAATATGGGGCTCGGCGAAACGGAGATCGACCGCAGAGTGCGCGAGACTGCCGAGGCAGTCGGGCTCAGCGAGGCGCTGCTCGACAAGGCGCCCTATGCGCTCTCGGGCGGTCAGAAGCGCAGAGCGGCGATTGCGGGCGTCATGGCGATGGAGCCGAAGGTGCTGATCCTCGATGAGCCCTGCGCCGGGCTGGACCCGAAGGGGCGCATGAAGATCCTGTCGCAGCTGCGCGATTATCACAGGCGCACCGGCTGCACGGTGCTGCTGGTGTCGCACAGCATGGAGGATGTCGCAAAATATGTCTCCAAGCTGCTGGTGCTCTCGCACGCAAAGGTCGTCAGCTTTGACACCCCGGCGAAGGTGTTCGCAGACGGGGAGCGGCTGACGGAAATGGGGCTCGCGCTCCCGCAGATCACGCGGGTCTTCCACGGGCTGCGCGCGCGGGGCTTCGATATCCCCGATGAGGTCTACACCGTGAAATACGGCGCGGAGCTGCTGCTGCAGATGCTGAAGGGAGGCGGTCCGGGATGCTGAAGGATATCACGCTCGGGCAGTATTTCCCGATGGATTCGGTCGTGCACAGAATGGATGCGCGGTTCAAGATCATCATTACGCTGCTCTTTCTGGTGATGCTCTTCTGGGGGCAGCATGTGCCGACGCTGCTCTTCGGCTTCGCCTTTGTGCTGCTCGCGACGGTCTGCTCGAAGATTCCGCCGAAGATGATCGTCAAGAGCATCAAGCCGATCGTGCCGATCCTGATTTTCACGGGTCTGCTCAATCTCTTTCTGCTCGAGGGCGGCGAGATTTACTGGCAGTGGAAATTCCTGCGCATCTCCGAGCAGGGCATCCAGACCTCGGTGTTCATGGTCGTGCGCATCTGCCTGCTGATCGCGGGCACCTCGCTGCTGACCTACACCACCTCGCCGATCGTGCTGACCGATGCGATCGAGGCGCTGCTCTCGCCGCTGAAAAAGCTGAAGCTCCCGGTGCATGAGCTCGCAATGATGATGACGATCGCGCTGCGGTTCATCCCGACGCTGATCGAGGAGACCGACAAGATCATGTCCGCACAGAAGGCACGCGGCGCCGATATGGAGAGCGGCGGGCTGGTCAAGCGGGCAAAGGCGCTTGTGCCGATCCTGATCCCGCTGTTTGTGTCGGCATTCCGCAGAGCCGAGGAGCTTGCGCTCGCGATGGAGTGCCGCTGCTATCACGGCGGCGAGGGTCGCACGCGGCTGCGGCAGCTGAAGAGCGGGCTGCGCGATTACATCGCCCTTGCGATCATGCTGGCAATGCTCGCGGCGGTCATCGTGATCAATGCGCTGATGAAATGACGGTGAATGCCATGCGAACGATCAAAATGACGATTGCCTACCGCGGCACGCATTATCACGGCTTTCAGCGGCAGCCCAACGCACGCACCGTGCAGGGCGAGGTCGAGGCGCAGCTCTCGCGCATCCTCGATCAGCCGACGACGGTCTGGGGCTGCTCGCGGACCGACACCGGCGTGCACGCGAAGGAATTTGTGCTGCATCTGCACACGGAGCGGGCGATCCCCTGCAAAAATCTCGTGCGCGCGATGAACGGCTATCTGCCGGACGACATCTCCGTGCTCGCTGCCGAGGATGCCCCCGCGGACTTCCATGCCCGCTTTGACTGCAAGGGCAAGGAATATCTCTACCGCATCCACAATCACGAGAGCAAGAACCCCTTCGAGACCGATCTTGCCTTTCACTACCGCCGCCCGCTCGACGATGCGCTGATTCACGAGGCGGCACAGGCGGCAGTCGGGCGGCATGACTTCCACAGCTTTTGTGCACAAGCGACAGAAGAGACCGACTGTTTCCGCACAATTTACGCGATTTCGGCGAGAAGAACAGAAAATATCGTGGAAATACTTGTCAGCGGCGACGGTTTCCTGTATAATATGGTTAGGATACTGGTCGGGACACTGATTGATATCAATGAGGGCGTGTATCCGCCCGATGCACTCGGGGAGATCATCGCGGCGAAGAACCGTCTCGCGGCGGGGCGCACGGCGATGGCACACGGGCTCTGGCTCAACCGGGTCTTTTACTGAAACAATCCGTTTTTCAGCATTGAGCTCCGATTATCATTGAATGCGGAATGCGGAATGAAATATGTCCGCTTACGCGGGAGGGTTTTCAGATGGGCTTCGCCTGAATGCGTTTCAAGCCGCAAGTTTTGTTGTCAATGCAGAACTTCGATGATTCCGCGTCGCGCAGACTGCCCGCAGGGCAATTCCGCATTCCGAATTCCGCATTCAGATTCCCGCAATATGCGGCATATTGATACAGAGAGGAACAACATGGGCAAACAGAAGGAGGGCGCGGCAGATATCTATGCCGTTCGCCGACAGAAACGAATCAGGCGCATCGTGCGGCGCGCCGTCATTTTTGCGGTGCTTGCGCTGGTGCTGCTGCTGGTCTATCAGAAGCGCGATCTCTGGATCCCGCGCCTTGAGACCATCGGCGCGCGGCACCAGAGCCACCTGAACGAGGGCTCGCTGACCGACGGCGGCTTTCCGCTCGCGGTCTACGGCGGGAGCGGCTACCGCGCCGCCTCGATGAACGGACGGCTGCTCGTGCTCAGCGATACCTACCTGCATATCTACGACACAAACGGCAATCTGGAATCTGCCAGACAGCACACCTACGGCTCGGCAATGCTCAGAACCGCCGGCAATTACGCGCTGATCTACGAGAGCGGCGGCACGCGCTTCCGCCTCGAGACCGCCAATTCGGTGCGCTATGAGAAATCCGTGACGGGCTCGGTCATCTTCGGGCGCGTCTCCGAGAACGGACAGGTGCTGCTCGTCACGACCTCGGAGACCTCTGCGTGCAGCCTGTTCGTGTTCAATCCGAAGGGGCAGGAGGTCTATCATCGCAGCTGTGTCGAGAATATCACCGAGGCGAGCTTCAATGCCGACGATTCGGGCTGCTATGCGGTCAGCATCGAGGCGGTCAACGGCATCCTCAAATCGGTCGTGCATGCCTACAGCTTTTCCGCTGAGAAGGATTTATGGAGCAGTCAGCCTCTTGACATGCTCGTGATTTCGGTATATAATACTAGTAACGGGGAGCTGTTTCTGCTCGGCGACGAGGCAGCCTGCTATCTGACCGACGGCGGTGCGGTCAAGAGCACCTACAGCTATCCGGATGCACTGCTGCAGGGGGACTGCATCGGCAATACTGCCGTGCTGCTGCTGCGGAATGACGAAAAACGCATGGATACCGTTGTCATGCTGCACGGTGACGCCGCCAACCCGGTCACCCGCAGCTACGACAAGACCGTCAAGACGGTGGGCGTGCTTCCCGAGAGCGGAAATGTGCTGGTGCAGCTGCGCACAAAGCTCGAGACGCTCCGCCCCGACGGCGCAGTGATCGGAGAGCATGCGGTCTCCGACAGCTGGGACGGCTGCCTGCAGATCGGCGCATATCTGTTTCTGACCGGATATGACCGCATTGACCGGATGGTATTTCGCGGATAAACAGAGAAACTGACAGAACAGTCAGACAAACGCCTGCGGACGGCGTGCATGAAAAAACGGAGGGCAAAACTGAATGGAGACCGAGTTCTGGTGGATTTTTGACGCATTGGTCGTCATTGCGGCAATCTTTATCATCTATTCCAATGCAAAGCGCGGGGTGCAGAAGGTGCTCGTCATGGGCATCGGCTACATCATCGCGACGCTTTGCGCAATGTTTGTTTCTGTTCCCGCATCACAGGTCGTCTACGAAAAGGTCGCACTGCAGAGCGATCTGGCGGCGATCCAGCGCGCGAACAAGAAGGTCCGGCTCGTCGAGCTGATCTCGGGCGTGATCGACCAGCAGCAGTTCGGCTTTGTCGCGGACCGCACCGATGTCCGCGAGATCCTGACCGGCGAGCAGAACCGGGAATTCGTTCACGGACTGTATCTGTACATCAACAAGCGCTATCACGCACAGGTGCCGATCACCGAGGAGCAGTTCACGGAGGTCGTGCAGGATGCGGTCGTCAATTATTACGGCGAGCTGCTCGGTGAGGAGCTGCCCGAATATGTCCGGCTGAATTTCACCAACAAGGTGGAGGAGGACCCGGCACTGCTGCCCGAGCTCGTGGTCCGGCTGTTCAATGCCGGTCCGGAGCAGTACATCGAGGAGACCTATTCCAAGCAGCCGACACAGCGCGTGCTGCAGGTGTTTGTCTTCCTGATCCTGTTCTCGGTGCTCATGGTCATCACCGCGATCATTTCGGCGACGCTGGAGAACAAGCTGTTTTTCAACAACACCTATTTCGCCGACCACCTGTACGGCGCACTGATCGGCGTGATCGAGGCGTTCTCGATCCTGCTGATGCTGACGATGGTGGTGCGCATGATCGTGATGCTCGGCGGCGGCGATCTGCTCTGCTTCAACGAGCCGACGATCAGGGAGACCAGGATTTTCCGCTATTTCTATTTCAATCTGACCTGAAGAAAGGAGCAGCACCCGGCGCTTTCCCGGGTGCGAAATCTTATATATGGTTCTGTGTACAAACTGCAAAAAGCGCCCCGCTGTCGTGTTCATCACCACGATGCACGGCTCGGAGAAGCGCAATGAAGGGCTCTGCCTCGTCTGTGCCAAAAAGCTCAATATCCCGCAGGTCGCGGAGTATATGGAGCACATGGGCATCACCGACGAGGACATCGAGCAGATGAGCGACCAGATGATGGACCTGATGGAGGACGAATCCTTCCAGATGGGCGGCGCCTCCACGCTGCCGAATTTCATCCAGAAGATGTTCACCGATCAGGGCAGCGACGACAGCAGCGCAGACAGCGAGGGCAAGCCAGAGAAAAAGGACGACCCGCGTCCGCGCAGAAAAAGCGCCGAGAGCACCGGAAAAGCGGAGCGCCGCAAATCCGAGCGCAGCCGTGAGCTGCGCTATCTGGACAGCTACTGCACGAATCTCTCCCGCAAGGCGGAGGAGGGCGATATGGACGGCGTGGTCGGCAGAGACAAGGAGATCGCGCGCGTCATCCAGATTCTGACCCGCCGCCAGAAGAACAACCCCTGCCTGATCGGTGAGCCGGGCGTCGGCAAGACCGCGATCGCAGAGGGCATTGCACAGCGCATCGCGTCGGGCAATGTGCCCTTCCACCTGCGCGACAAGAAAATCTATCTGCTCGACATGACCGCGCTGGTCGCGGGCACACAGTTCCGCGGACAGTTCGAGAGCCGCGTCAAAGGGCTGGTCGAGGAGGTCAAGGAGCAGGGGAATGTCATCCTGTTCATTGACGAGGTGCACAGTCTTGTCGGAGCCGGCGATTCCGAGGGCTCGATGAACGCCGCCAATATCTTAAAGCCCGCGCTCTCCCGCGGCGAGGTGCAGGTGATCGGCGCGACGACCTTCACCGAATACCGCAAGTATATCGAAAAGGACGGTGCACTGGAGCGCCGCTTCCAGCCGGTGCGCGTCGATGAGCCGACCGTGGAGGACACCGTTGAGATTCTGCGCGGCGTCGCGAAATATTACGAGGAATTCCACCGCGTGCACATTTCCCCGGAGATGCTGCGGCTCTGCGCCGTGCTCTCCGAGCGCTATATCACCGACCGCTTCCTGCCCGACAAGGCGATCGACCTGCTCGACGAGAGCTGCGCCTATGTCAGCATCCGGCATCCGGAGCTCTCCGAGCTCGACCGCGTGAAGAAGGATATCGACGCAAAGCAGGAGGAGGTCGACGAGATCGAATCGGAGACCGCGCCCGATTATCAGCTGCTGCAGGAGCGCAAGGGTGAGCTGCTGCACCTGAAGACCCGTCTTGCGGAGCTGGAGCAGACCGCCGCCGAGGTCAAGGTCGAGGCGGGCGATCTGGCGCATGTGGTCGAGATCTGGACGGGGATTCCCGCCAACAAGATCGAGGAGACCGAATATGCGCGGCTCAAGGAGCTTGAGAGCCGGTTAAGTGCGCACATCATCGGGCAGGAGGAGGCGATCTCCGCGCTCGCGAAGGCGATCAAGCGCACGCGCGTGCAGATGACCCGCCGCCGCAGACCCGCATCGTTCATCTTTGTCGGTCCGACCGGCGTCGGCAAGACGGAGCTGGTCAAGGTGCTCGCGTCGGAGCTGTTTGATTCGACCGAGCCGCTGATCCGCCTCGATATGACCGAGTATATGGAAAAGCACGCCGTTTCGCGCATGATCGGCTCGCCTCCGGGCTATGTCGGCTATGACGAAGCGGGACAACTCACCGAAAAGGTGCGCCGCAGACCCTATTCGGTCATCCTTTTCGACGAGATCGAGAAGGCGCACCCGGACGTGATGAATCTGCTGCTGCAGATTCTCGACGAGGGCAGGATCGACGATGCACAGGGCAGAACGGTCAACTTCGAGCACACGATCATCATCATGACCTCGAATGCCGGCAGCACGGATAAATCGACCGGCGTGGGCTTCAACCGCACCGCCGAGGATATCTCGAAGGAGAAGGCGATGAAGGCGCTCAAGGATTTCCTGCGTCCGGAATTTGTCGGCAGAATCGACGAGATCATCGTGTTCAAGCCGCTGACGCTCGACGACTACGCGAAGATCGCCGACCTCATGCTCACGGAGACCGCCGAAGCGCTCTCTGAGCGAGGCATCACGCTGACATGGGACGATGAGGCGCTGAAATGGGTCGCAAAGCAGTCGCACGGCAAGAGCTACGGCGCGCGCGATATCCGCAGAGTGCTGCGCGACCATGTGGAGGACCCGGTCGCGTCGCTGATCGTCGATGCCGCGCAGAGCCCGCAGACGATCCGCGTCGCAGGCAGCGAAGCCGGGCTGGATGTCACGGTACAGGAATAACAAAAACGGACTCCCGACGATCCCGGGAGTCCGTTCAGTCTGTAGATAAAGTGTCTCCGACGGATTGATATTGAGGGACTCCCGCACGCTTCGCTATGAGTTTGCAGGCAAACTCACCTCAAACTCCCGCGTAAGGGACAGCGTCCCTTACGAATCCCATTATAATAAAAATGGCGTATCAGCGTCAAAATCACATATAATGGGATTCCAAAGGGGTAGTACCCCTTTGGCAGGGG
>JAEEGL017118527.1_pt1 | contig 97241 bp, 73 predicted proteins | sample 9134231 | NCBI WGS metagenome assembly JAEEGL01 (sample SAMN16246548, study PRJNA631951) | gut metagenome | biome: gut microbiome; feature: rumen; material: fiber-attached | host: Bos | place: Iran: Karaj | collected 2018-10 | reverse complement strand
GTTGCCGCCTATGGAGCCCATAAGCACTGCGTCTGCACTTTTTGCAGCATCGATAGTCTCCTGTGTAAGCGGAACGCCATACTTGTCAATTGAGCATCCGCCCATCAGAACATCTCTGTACTCAATCTCATGGCCATAAACTTCAGCCACCTTATCAAGCACTCTCCTGGCCTGTGCTACAATCTCGGGACCAATCCCGTCACCACTGATGCATGTAATGTTCATTTTCATACCTTTTCTCCTTTGAAAAATATCATATTAAATGATGTAAAAGATCAAATTAGAAAATAAGCCCGGTTAGCAATGCCAACCAGGCTTTAAAAGACGCGAAAAAATTACTTCTTTTTTGAATCAGAAGCATCACCGGCAGCAGCAACTGCATCTTCAGGCTTTTCAACCTCTACTATGGCTTCCTTGACCATAGGAATGCGGCAGTTCTTGTTGTTACCAAACTCAACGATGACCATGTCATCATTGATATCAATAACTGTTCCAATGAATCCGCCTGTTGTCCTTACGCTGTCGCCCACTGCAAGAGCAGCAAGAATCTGAGCTTTCTGTTTCTGCTCCTTCCTCTGAGGACGCATGAAAAGAAAATAGAATACAGCGATTACAATGGCGTAAACAGCCAGCATTGAAACAATGCTTGTTGTGCTATTAGCAGCTTCAGCAGTTAAAAATAAACCCATAACTTCCTCCATACCATAAAAATTATAATATACCAATCCATAATACTAAAAACGTGCTTCAAATTCAAGGGTATAGTAAATAATCAGCCTTTGCGCCAGTTTTTGGCAATGTTATAGGAGTTCTTTGCCGTCTCTGAGTCAAACTCCATCATGCCCTCAAGCTTGTTCTTCTTGTACTTTTGGAACTCGCCCTTCTCAATAGCCTGCCTTATCTCTTCCATCATGTGGTTGTAAAAATACAGATTGTGAAGAACGCACAGGCGCATTCCAAGCATCTCCCCGGCTTTGAGAAGATGTCTTATATAGCTCCTTGAGTACCTTCTGCAGGCAGGACACTGACATCCTTCTTCAATCGGAGAATCATCCATCTCATATCTGGCGTTTAAGATGTTGATATGCCCTCTGTTTGTATACAAATGACCGTGCCTTCCGTTTCTGCTCGGATATACGCAGTCAAAGAAATCAACTCCGCGCTCAACCGCCTCGAGGATATTTGCAGGCGTTCCGACTCCCATAAGATATGTCGGCTTATCCACAGGAAGATACGGAACAACGCTCTCAAGGACATGATACATCTCCTCATGAGTCTCTCCGACAGCAAGTCCGCCAACCGCGTAGCCGTCCAGATCAAGGTCACTAATTCTCTTCGCGTGCTCGATCCTTATATCATCAAAGATCGCCCCCTGGTTGATACCAAAGAGCATCTGATTGGGATTGACAGTGTATGGGAGAGCGTTTAGTCTCTCCATCTCATTTTTGCACCTTACAAGCCATCTAGTCGTCCTGTCGACAGACATCTGAACATAATCGTGCTCTGCCTTGGCAGAGGGACATTCATCAAAAGCCATGGCTATTGTTGACCCTAGGTGAGACTGAATCCTCATGCTCTCCTCAGGCCCCATAAACAGTTTGTGACCGTCTATGTGTGAATGAAAGTAAACACCTTCTTCACGGATCTTCCTGGTACTTGCCAGGGAAAAGACCTGAAATCCACCCGAATCGGTCAGGATAGGTCTGTTGCAGCTCATAAATCTGTGCAGTCCGCCCATCCTGTAGATAAGATCGTCTCCCGGTCTCAAATGAAGGTGATAAGTATTGGAAAGAACAACCTCTGTCCCTATCCCCTCTAAATCTTCCGTAGATACTCCGCCCTTTATCGCAGCCACAGTTGCCACATTCATAAAGACCGGTGTGCGGATCGTGCCGTGAACGGTTTCAAAATCAGCTCTTTTGGCAGATCCGTCTCTGTTTATAATTCTGTACATATATATCCTTTCAAATATAAAGCATTCATTCCTTATCCACGTACTTATTCCAGAATTCCTCAAGGCAGATGCCGTTCCTTGTCATCACGGTCGCAGCGTCAACGCCAACATATCTGAAATGCCATGGCTCAAATTCTATGCTTGTGATCTCCTCCTTACCCGCAGGGTACCTTAAGATAAATCCATACTTGTAGCAATTGTCCGCAAGCCATTTACCGGCAGGAGTATCGGCAAACCCCTCATCGAGTGTGATGTAGCCATCGGTGATGATATCGACGGCAAGTCCGATCTGATGCTCAGAAGATCCCGGAACTGTCACTGCCTGCGAGGAAAGCTTGTAGGCATCCATATATGACATTCCGCTGTTCATGTACTTCCTGACTTTTTTATCAAAGAGCATTGTCTGTCTGTTGATATCCCTGTAGGGTGATCCGACTATAAGACTTACGCCGTCATCTTTGGCAGCCTTAAGCATATCGCAAAGAGGCTTGATGACCCGCTCATCGCATTTCATTCCACTGCTGATCTCTCCAAGTACAAACTTGTAATCGTCAGGAATGGGATGCTGCTTGTTCACAAGGATAAGCTTCCAGTCATCGCTCCTGAAGTGATCAGCAGCGCTCTCCTTAGTCACGGCGGGAAGGCTTTCTTCCTCCTCATCAACATCTAGATCCACCAGAATATCAGAGCCAGAAACAAGATCGTCCATCTCCGCAACATCCGGGTTCACTGCGGTATCTTCCTCTGCATATTCTTGTTCATCAATTACCTTTGTATCAACGAGCCTTGCGTCAGATTGCTCTAACAATTCCTGCGCAGCCGGAAACACATCGGGATATGAGAAACTTGTGCTGAGCGCGAAGAACAAAAGTATACATATCAGTGAAATAAATCTTGTGGAGTTACAGTATACGTAGAGCCATAAGTTATAAGTAAATAATGAAACACAGGTATAGGCGATCCCCAGAAAGGACAGCTTCTTGTGCTTGTTGTTAAATTTTCTTACAGCGGAGATTATCCTGCTCTTAAAGGCAAGCTTCTTCTCCAGATTACTGATGTTCATTCAAAAAACCCCTTAAATTTCAGCCCCTCCCAAGAGCTCAAAATAAAATTTCAAAATATACCAGATTATTATATAACTTATTTACATTTTTTTCACTTTTTTTCTCTGCCGTAGAAAGAAGTAATATAATCTGCCCTGGATGACATATTGGAGATCATTAGGTCAAGAAGGCTTATTGCACACATACACTCAACAACAACAACCGCCCTGGGAACAACTACGGGGTCATGTCTTCCATGAATATTGACTGAGACATTCTCACCTTCTGAATTCACAGTGTCCTGAGTCCTGAATATGCTCGGAGTCGGCTTCACATGGGCTCGGAGAATTATCTCACTGCCGTCTGACATTCCGCCCAGGATCCCTCCGCTGTGGTTGGTCCTCTTTTGCACATGTCCGTTCATACTCTCAAACGCGTCATTATTCTGTGATCCCTTTCTGGCCGAAACAGCGCATCCGTCACCTATCTCCACGGCCTTGACGGCTCCTATGCTCATGACAGCATGAGAAAGATAAGCATCCAGTTTGTCAAAAACAGGATCCCCTATTCCGACGGGAGCGCCCTTTATCCTGCACTCAATGACACCGCCTGTTGAATCCTTCTGCTCGCGGCACATGTTAATATACTCACAGGCTCTTTTGTCAGCCTCGGCATCGGGCATGGCTGTAGCAGACGTAAGAATACAGTTTTTATCAAACCGGCTCTCATCAATGCATACATCGCCGATAGAACGTGTAAAAGCCATAACCTCTATGCCCATTGAAGAAAGGAGCTTGCTGCACAGAGCACCTGCCGCAACCCTTCCTATGGTCTCACGCCCCGATGATCTTCCGCCCCCTCTGTAGTCGCGGAATCCGTATTTCTCATCAAAACAGTAATCAGCGTGACCGGGTCTGTAAATGTTCCTGATATTGTCATAATCGCCCGATCTCTGTGAGGTATTCCTTACCATGAGGGAAATTGGTGTTCCGGTGGTCCTGCCCTCGAATACGCCCGAGAGTATTTCTACCTTGTCGCTCTCTTTCCTGGAGGTTGTAACGGATGATGTTCCGGGTTTTCTCCTGTCCAGGAATTTCTGTATGTCCCCGCTATTCAGTTCCATCCCCGCAGGAAATCCGTCGATGACTACGCCGAGAGCTTCTCCGTGTGATTCTCCCCAGGTTGATATCTTTAAGTTTTTTCCAAATACAGAACCAGCCATTGTTATCTCCTAAATAAAAAGAGGCTTTGAAAAATCCGTTCTTTTCGCAGCCTCATGACATTTTAAGAAAGTTTGTGGAACACTATGCAGTTGGGTCTTGAGACAGACATCTCAGGACCGTTCATGACCATCGTTCCGGCATCCATATCAACTGTAAAGAATGTGAGCGAATCAGATTCGTGGTTGAGTGATATCAGGTGCTTGTTATCAGGGAAAAGAGCTGCATCCTTGGGATACTCTCCCGCAACCGGAAGCTGGATCTTCTTGGTCAGAAGCCCCGTCTCTTTATCTACCTTAAATACGATCGCATTGTTTTCACCCGCCGTAGAGCTTACAAGATATTCATAGTCTTCCGAGAATGACAGCGCGCTGCAGGCAACGCCGATTATATCGGATTCATCAGAGCATGAAACCTCCTGGATCTTGTTGAACTCGGGAAGTCCTCTGTCATCTTCTCTGTACTCATAGACATCTATTGCGCATTTCTGCTCAAGGCAGACATACAGGAACCTGCCCTCTTCCGAGAACTGCATATGTCTTGGTGACGACTCCTGATCGCAGTGGATAACATCCACTTCCTTGATCTTGCCATTCTCCTGATTCAGGGAATAGATATTGATCCTGTCCATTCCAAGATCGGCAGCGAGAAGATATTTGTTGTCCTTGGAAACCTTGATGCACTGCACATGAGGAACGTGGTTCCTTCCTGCGGCGGTGCCAAGCCCCTTATGATACCTTTCATCAGTTATTTCACCGATGCTTCCGTCCTCATTTAATTTGAGAATAGTAACCTTGCCGTCATGATAACCGGCTGTAACGAGGTACTGATCATGCTGGTCCATATTGAGGTAGCATCCTCTCATACCATTGATTGATGCTTCGTTAAGGAACTCCAGACTTCCGTCTGCTAGGATGTGATACGCCTCAACACCCGTATCTGTAATAGAGTAAAGCGTCTTTTTATCATGAGAGATACCGATATATGAGGAATTGGTTATCTCAACTTCCTGTTTCTCAGTCATTCTTCCGTTTTTAAGATCAACATCATAAGTCCTTATACCGCATTTGGTCCCAAGACCTGATGTATAGCTTGATACATATGCCACATATTTACCTTTTGCAGCCATCACTAAAGCCTCCCTGTAATGTTAAAATACCTTATTTAAGTCATTCTAACACAAAAAAAACTAATTGACACAGTTTTTTCCACAATTAAAATGAAATAGATTGTATAATGAAAGTTATATTGGAGGGGGAAATTATAAATGGGTAAAAATCTGATAACTCTTGAACATATTTCCAAGACCTATGACAATCACATAGTTCTAGATGATCTGAACCTTGAGATCCATGAGAATTCTTTCGTTACGCTTCTCGGTCCCAGCGGCTGCGGCAAAACGACTACTCTGCGGATCATTGGCGGATTTGAGACGCCGGATAAGGGAAAAGTCATATTTGACGGCAGGGACATAACTGACCTTGCTCCCAACAAACGCCAGCTCAATACGGTATTCCAGAAATATGCTCTGTTTACACATATGAACATCGCCGAAAACATTGCATTTGGTCTTAGAATAAAAAACAAACCCGAGAGCTATATCAAGGACAAGATCAAATATGCGCTAAAACTGGTCAATCTTGAGGGATTTGAAGAGCGTATGCCAGACTCTCTCTCCGGTGGTCAACAGCAACGTATCGCGATAGCAAGAGCCATAGTCAATGAGCCCAAGGTACTTCTTCTCGATGAGCCACTGGGTGCGCTTGACCTCAAGCTGCGCAAGGATATGCAGTATGAGCTCAAAAGGCTCAAGGAAGAGCTGGGGATTACCTTTATCTATGTGACCCATGACCAGGAAGAAGCCCTCACAATGTCAGATCACATCGTAGTTATGAATCAGGGCTACATTCAGCAGGAAGGTTCTCCGGAGAAAATCTATAACGAACCTGAGAACGCTTTTGTTGCCGACTTCATCGGAGACAGCAACATCATAAGGTCTACCATGATAAGGGATGAGCTTGTCGAGATACTCGGCGCAAAATTTGCCTGCGTAGATAAGGGCTTTGGTGAGAACAAACCTGTCGATGTGGTTATAAGGCCTGAGGATATAGAACTTGTAAGGCCTGAAGAAGGCACTATCTGCGGCGTTGTCACTGACCTTATCTTCAAGGGCGTGCACTATGAGATGGATGTTCAGGTCGGCGATCATGAGCTTCTTGTGCAATCGACGAGACTCTCACCTGTAGGAGAAAAAGTCGGCATCAAAGTGGATCCGTTCAATATACAGATAATGAATGTTCCCGTTTCTGAGGACGAGGAGGCTATAGGTGAAACTGTTTAAAAATAAGACAACTTCTTCCCTTCTGTCGCTCCCGTATATGTCATGGGCTCTCATCTTTATACTGGTTCCCCTTGGTATGGTCATCTATTACGGGCTGACAGATACTTCAGGTAATTTTACATTGGAAAATATTGCTACCATGCTTAAACCCGGATACATGAAATCCCTTATCCGGTCTCTTGAGCTTGCCATAATAAGCACTGTGGTATGCTTTCTTCTCGCATATCCGCTCGGGATGATACTCTCTTCCATGAAACTTGGCCAGAACACCTACATCGTCACCTTATTCATATTGCCTATGTGGATGAATTTTCTCCTGAGGACTCTCACCTGGATGACACTGCTAGAGGGCAAAGGTGTCATCAATGCGGTACTTGAGTTTCTGCATCTCCCGACCATAAGCATCATAAATACACCTGCCGCCATTGTCCTAGGCATGGTATACAACTTTCTGCCCTTTATGATCCTTCCGATATATAACTCGCTGATCAAGATAGATGAGAATGTTATAAATGCAGCCAAGGATCTCGGAGCGAACAGCCTGCAGACATTTATGAAGATCATCCTGCCGCTCTCACTTCCGGGGATCCTCAGCGGTATTACAATGGTATTCATCCCGGCGCTCACAACTTTCGCCATATCGACCATGCTCGGCGGTTCCAAGATCCTTCTCATCGGCAATATCATTGAACAGGAATTCACTCAGCTCTACGACTGGCATGTGGGAAGCGGGCTTTCTATAGTACTTATGATCTTTATCCTGATAAACATGATAATTGAGAGAATGTCAGAGCTCAAAGGAGGACAGGTATGATTAAGAACGCACTCAAAAAAATATATCTAGTCATCCTTCTGATATTTATGTATGCACCGATAATAACTCTGATAATCCTCTCTTTTAACAAGAGCAAATCAAGGGCTAAGTGGGGAGGCTTTACTCTAGTCTGGTATCAGAACCTACTTTCTGACGAAGCTGTTCTAGGCGCACTCCTTAATACGCTTTCCATAGCAGTTCTGGCCACAATTTTTTCAACTATCATAGGAACTGTTGCCTGTATCGCGATGATTGGTCTGAGTGCAAGGACGAGATCCATTATCATGGGTGTCACCAATATTCCCATGATTAACGCGGACATAGTTACCGGTATCTCCCTGATGCTGCTCTTCAGATTCCTTCATATTGGATCCGGTTTTGCCACTATTCTTCTGGCGCATATCACATTCAACATTCCATTTGTAATGCTGAGTGTCATACCCAGAATAAAGAACATGAATTTCTATGTGTTTGAGGCAGCCCTTGACCTTGGTGCCACGCCGGTCTACGCCTTCCACAAGACCATAATGCCCGACATCTGGCCAGGTGTAGTCTCTGGCGCACTTATGGCGTTTACCATGTCGATTGATGATTTCATCATAACCTACTTCACCAAGGGATCCGGATTCGAAACCATTTCAACCCTGATCTACAACGAGGTAAAAAGAGGCATTCAGCCAGAGATTTACGCGCTATCAGCTATCATCTTTGTAGTTGTACTTGCTCTTCTTATGATAGTTTACAGGACACCTTCCAAAAAGAAATGAAAATCAAGCCAATCCGGGCTTTACAGGAGATATCATGAAAAAGAGATTTCTTTCCTTTGCTCTGTGCATCGTGCTTCTTGCTGCAGTTTTGACTGGATGTACAGACTATGATGCATCTGCATATCCAAACGGCAAGCTCTATGTATATAACTGGGGTGAGTATATAGATGAAGAAGTTATTTCAATGTTTGAAGAAGAGACCGGCATCAAAGTGATCTACGACATGTTTGAGACCAACGAGATCATGTTTGCCAAGCTCGCCCAGGACAACTCAGCATATGATGTCGTATGTCCTTCTGACTATATGATCCAGAAGCTTATTGCCAATGATATGCTCTCTCCTCTTAACTTTGACAATATCCCAAACAGCAAAAACATCGGAAGCCAGTACTTTGAATCTTCTAATGATTTTGATCCGGGCAACAAGTACTCAGTTCCCTACTGCTGGGGCACTGTCGGCATTCTTTACAACAAGGCTCTGGTAGATGATGTTGTTGACAGCTGGGATATTCTCTGGAATGAAAAATATAACGGACAGATCCTGATGCAGGACTCTGTAAGAGACGCGTTTATGGTAGCACTTATCAGGAACGGCTTTTCACTAAACACCAAAAACCCTGATGAGATCAGGATTGCAACCGACGATCTTATCGCCCAGAAGCCCCTAGTGCAGGCCTATGTGATTGATCAGGTAAGGGATAAGATGATCGGTGGTGAAGCCGCTCTCGGAGTCATCTACTCAGGTGAAGCCATCTATTCAGCAAGGGAGAATCCCGATCTTGAGTACGTTGTCCCAAAGGAGGGCACCAATGTTTGGATCGATTCCTGGGTTATTACCAGGGACTCCAAAAATAAAGAAAATGCAGAAAAATGGATCGACTTTATGTGCAGGGAAGATATTGCTCTCATGAACTTTGAGTACATCACCTACTCCACCCCCAATACGGCTGCAAGAGAAGGTATTGAGGATGAAGAGATAAGAAACTCAGAGATCGCATTTCCCGATCTGTCTTCCTTCAATAACGAAGCCTACAAATATCTTGGCGAAGACGGTGATCATCTCTACAACGACGCCTGGATGGAAGTAAAGTCTGCAGACTACTAAGAATGTCAATATTTAAAGTTAAGGTCATTTCCTTTTACAGTCACCTTCGCATCTGCGCCCATGATCACAGGGAGCATTGGGTCTACATGACCTATCTCTGCATCCATGATGATCGGTGCTCCTATACATGACAGTACATCGGTAACTGCGTTATACTGATCAACTCCCATCAGTTTCTGCTTCCAGGAGGTCTCAGGCCTTCCTATGATAAAGCCCTTTGCTCCTGATAACCACCCTGCTTCGCGGAGGTTCCAAAGGCTCCTTCTGATGGACAAGGGATCAAGATCACATGCTTCAAATACCCAGATAATATCCGGGTTTTCTTTCTTGAACTCTTTTACTCTGTCAAAACGTGTTCCTACAATATTAGAGAGTATATCCAGGCACCCACCGAGCAGCATTCCGTCAAATGAGATTTCCCTGTCAGAAACCCTGACAGCTTTACCTTCGGTGCAGTCATAGATTATAAGTTCTCTGTCAGCATTATACGCGTAAGGTGCACGCAGCTCAGCATCAGTATATACATGTACTGCCCCGTCTTCACGGTCAGATTCTTCATCACGAGGTTCCACAAATCTCTTATATCCGTCAAAAGAACTCTTTGTTCCTTCAAAGATTGCAAAGGAGTCTTCTTCAGTCTCTTCCCATACCTTGGCAAAGCCTCCGATGCATGGTCCGTATATACCCTGCACACCGGAAATTGTAACAAGCGGGAATATAAAGTTAGTATTATCCGAGTATCCCATAAACCACTTAGGCTTAGCACCTCTTAGCTCATAGAAGTCAATATTAGTGATCGTCTCGTTCATGAGCTCTCCGCCGCCGCAGCTAATGATCGCGTCAATATCATCTCTCTTATAGAACTCCACAAGCTCCGCAGCACAGACCTTCGGATCAGTACTTATTCCCAGTCCATCACATTTATGAACGGTAGTCCCTTCAATGATCCCATATCCTCTTGCCCTGATGTTCTCAAGCGCAATCGGATAAAGAAGACTGTACGGCTCTGTCGCTGCACCAAACGACGGCGCTGTAATTCCTATCGTATCCCCTTTTTTTATAGACATTGGTCGTCTTACCATTGTATTCAATCTCCTTATACAACTCGTTTCATATTTAATACGACTGATATTTTCAAATGAATAAAGTCTGGCTCGGTGGTCTGCATAAGCATCTCTGCCGAGCCGGACTTTTTTCTCTTACAAATTATTATGAGTCAGATACTGCCTGATCGGCGAGCTTGGAATAGCTCTTGCGGTAATGCCTGTTCATCTTGATGCACTCAAAGAGTGAGAGGTAGTGCGCTTCTCCGTTTCTCATGGCAGCCATATAGGCAATGCACCCCTTATCAAGGACAATCGCAACTGCCGTGGCGTCATCTTCCGTACTACCCACGCAGTAGGCTCCGTCTTTTGGTGAAAAGACTACATTAACATTCTTTTTGATGTTCACATAAATGTCGCCTTCGTTGACGGGAACCCTTACTCCGATCCCGATAAGCTGGGCAAAGTCATCAAGAAGCGGTTTCATGTGATTGGCAATCCTTGACACCATCATGACAGCATCGGATTTGTTGTGGACAATATATTGGACGTCCTTCCTCTTGGCATAGATCATCTCATGTATCTGTCTCACTCTCTCCGGGGTGTCTTTGATATCATAGACAATCCTGCCGTTCTCAAGATGGCTGTTGTACATTGACTCAACGCCCTCTTTAACATCCATCTTGCAGACGTCCACAAGAAAATTGTTGCAGGCCGTCTCCATCTTCTCGGCCTCAAATACAGCTTCATCGGAGTTTTCGCCAAGACACAGAGTTCCGTGATTAGCCATAATGATTCCGTTGGTGTCACTGTACTTTTTAAGAGTATGTGATATGTTTCTGGCAAGCTCATCCGTGCCCGGAAGCGCATATCTTGCCACGGGTATAGTCACATCTTCATCTTCATAATAAGTGAATACCTTTTTTATGCCAAGCGTGCCCGCGCATGAAGCAAAAACCTGATGTGTGTGCACTATAAAATTGCAGTCCTGCCTTATTTTGTATGCTGCCGCATGAACCTTATACTCGCTTGAGGGCTTGTATTCGCCTTCATAAGATCCATCATTTATATTTACCTCAACGATCATATCCGGAGTGAGGTCTTCATACCTGATACCTGTAGGTGTGATCAGGAAGTGGTCATCATCAACCCTGCTGCTAATATTTCCCCAGGTTCTGACAAGAAGTCCCATATCATGGAGCTGTCTGGAAACCGCTATGATTTCTTCTCTTGTCTCCTGCATTCTGCTCTGATCCATTTTTTTATCTTATCTGCCCTTCTCCATATATTTGATACTTGTAAGAGGTGAGTTCCTTAAGTCCCATAGGACCTCTGGCATGAAGTTTCTGTGTGCTGATGCCGATCTCAGCTCCAAAGCCAAACTCAAATCCATCCGTAAATCTGGTTGACGCATTTACATATACACATGCCGCATCGACCATGTCAAGGAAGCGCTGCGCGCTCTCTTCATTCTCAGTGATGATTGATTCTGAATGTCCGGTGTTATATCTGTTGATGTGTTCAATCGCCTCATCGACGCTCTTCACCGTCTTTACAGATATAATGTAGTCAAGGTACTCTTTTCCAAAATCTTCTTCATCTGCAGCGGCTGCGCCCTCAATAAGCGGACGGCTCTCCTCATCTGCTCGTACCTCAACATTGTTCTCCTTCATTGCCTTCGCAAATAAAGGCAGGAACTTGTCCTTTATATCTTCATGTACCACCAGCGATTCGGCAGCATTGCATACTCCTATCCTCTGGGTCTTGGCGTTTATAATGATAGGGATTGCCTTTTCAAGGTCAGCGTCCTTATCCACATAGATATGGCAGTTACCCGTACCTGTCTCAATTACCGGTATGGTCGAATTCTCAACAACAACTCTTATAAGTCCTGCGCTTCCTCTTGGGATAAGCACATCGACATACTCATTCATTGTCATGAACTGTCTGGTAACACTTCTGTCAGTGTCTTCTATTAAGAGGACCGCATCCTCGCATACGCCTGCTTTACCAAGTGCAGATCTGATGGCCGCTGTGATGGCAACGTTGCTGCAGATTGCATCACTTCCACCCTTAAGAATTACAGCGTTTCCTGCCTTAAACGTAAGAGCAAACGCATCTGCGGTGACGTTCGGCCTTGATTCATAGATAATTCCGACAACGCCAAGCGGAACCCTGACCTTCTTTATCTTAAGACCGTTGGGACGTTCAAATTCATCAGTAACTTCTCCTACAGGATCAGGGAGCTCAGCCACTTTTATAACGCCGTCTGCCATTGCCTTTATTCTTGATTCATCGAGGCGAAGTCTGTCGATCATGCCTATATGCATGCCGTTTTCTTTAGCTCTTTCGAGATCCTTCTCGTTTGCTTCAAGAATCTTAGGAGTCTCTTCTATAAGCTGCGCTGCAACCTTCTCAAGCGCACTGTTTTTCTGCTCCGTTGTCAGTTTCTGAACTTCATATTTTGCATTGCAGGCATTCCTGCACAGATTAATTAGTTCCATACACTCCGCTCCCCTCAATTTGTGATATTTAATATTACATCTTGAATCATGTTCTCACGAAACCCGCAGCTGGTGCGGGTTTCTGGAATTTCATTCAAGAAGTCATATAATTTAAAATGATTTCACGGATTGTTTCGCACATTGCGCTTACACAATCCTCTGTAACATTACTAAATTATCACATATAGCCTCAAAAAAGTCTACTACCATGGGCTGTTTGCTATTCTTTCGTAGGTTTTTTAACTGGTAAGCAACTAAAAAGTCTACTAGTATTGACTGTTTACAATTCTTTCGTAGACTTTTTTACTGGTAAGCAATGAAAAAGTCTACTACTTTGGGCTTTTTCTACTCTATCGTATGTCTTTTTACCTGTTAATCAATGAATAAGTCCTCTACTATGAACTGTTTACGATTCTTTCGTAGGGCTTTTTAACTACTAAACAATGATAAAGTTTACTACCAATAGCTGCTTTCTTCACTTTCGTAGGTTTTTTACTACTGAACGGCGAAAAGCAAAAAAGTGAATAAGCGAACCAGATGTCGTCCTAGAAACAGAATGTTTCTTGCCAGGACGACGTAAAATGTAGTTTTAAGTCATAATATAAGTAAATAGTTGTACAAGCGTCGGCCTAGCAATAGAAAGTATCTTTCTGGGACGACGGATTAAGCAGTTTGAAGCCGTAACTTATCTAAATTTAGGGCGAAGCGTCGGCCTAGATACGATAAGCATCTTTCCAGGACGACGGTAGGCTCTGTTTGAAGCCTCAACATGAATAAATTAAGGCAAAAGCGTCGGCCCAGAAACGGAATGTATCTTTCCAGGACGACGGTAGGCTCTGTTTGAAACCTCAACATAAGTAAGTTGATGCAAAAGCGGTTTCATGCCGGGCTCATATATTGCCACTTATTCTATGCACTTTTTAAGATTTTTTTGAGTGTTCAATTAGTGATGACCGAATTTCATACAGCTCACTTATCAAAACGCCGCTATTAAACAACTCTTACCCACACGTCTATTTAGATATTGACTCAGTATAGATCGCCGATGCCTTCCTGACATTACCAAAATAAAAAGAAGCCAAAAGCAATGTGCCTTCAGCTTCTTTTATATTAAATACCCCTAAAGAAGAAATCAAATTTAAGTGTCCCTTCAGTTGGAAGAAGAAACTGTTTGTGAGGTTTGGCACCCCAGCTGTCATCACCTGCAATCCCCATCTGCTGAAGTGATGCTTTAACATAAGTATAGTGCACGGCTGGAAGTTCATAGCTGTGCGATGCATTTTCAATCTCGTGCGGAGAATAAGGCAGTGCACTGAAGTTAAAGGGCTTTCCAAAGAACATCATTCCATGTCCCCTCTTGTCCGTCACCTTCGCATACCTTACATCGCACTTGTTGCCGCACTCCTGAGGCATGAGATAGCGCGCCATATTGTCTTTGACCTCATTGTGATATACCCCGAGCCTTCCGCCGCACTTTCTGTCAGCATAGGTTTCATCGGGTCCTAGTCCGTACCAGCTAAGCTGGTCAAAGTCAGCGCTAAGCTTAAACAGCATACCAAACTCAGGCATATCCGGGAGCTCTTTATTAAGATCCATTGACAGCTCACATCTGATCGTTCCGTCCCCGAAAATCTCATAGGTCACAAAGCACTCTGTAGCAGGCGTCGTGGGAATGTAGTATCTGTATCTAAGTGTCAGGCTGTTTTTCCCGGGTGTTACCTCAGGGATATGTATATCACTTAAATCCTTTCCCTTGAGCGTTGCATACATGCTGGCTATCTTCCATTGAGCGTACTTATTTGTCATGACATAGCCGTTGTCATTGTCTGTGGGAGCTCTCCAAAAGTTTGGAGCAGGTGCCTTCTCTATCATCTCACGTCCGCAATAGACATAGGATACAAGAGGTCCGTTCGGATAGCTGAACATAGCCGAGAAATCCCTGCCATATACTCCTAAGTTATTGTTTCCCATGACAATCTTAAGAGGCTCTGAGCACTCAAAATTATAGGTTACACTGTTAAGAACAGTCTGACCAAAGGCGACCTCATACCCCCTTGCAGCCCAGAGAGTATCTTCCCTCAGCCTGAATGATACTGTCAGTACAAACTCGGGATTACTGTTTTTAACAGGCTGAGCATTTTCATAAGAAGTTATCTTATCAAATACTGCTGAAGGTACATTAAAGCTCTTTGACGACAATGGCGGCACACTGATGTCAATAGGACTCGTCAATATGTCTTTTCCATCTGCGCTCAGCACTGCAAACGCGTCGTAAATATCCGTGTTCACAAAAAGATTTTTATTGGTAACCTTCAATTTCTTTTTATTCTTGTCAAAGGAAACTGAGATGTTCTGATAGTTGTACTTAACCTCCTGCATCTTGGGCGAGGGGGTTCTGTCGCCGTATACTATCCCGTTTCCGCTGAAATTGTAATCAGTAGGTCTGTCGCAGAAATCTCCGCCGTAGGCCTCAAATTCTCTGCCGTACCTGTCCTTTTTGGTGATGGACTGATCTATAAAATCCCATATAAAACCGCCCTGATATCTCGGCTCAGTGTCTGTAAGATCAGTATACAGGTACATTCCACCGCAGGAATTGCCCATTGCGTGAGTATACTCGCAGCAGATAAATGGCTTTTCGCTGTTTTCAGACAGGAACCTCTTTATGTTCTCCACCGATGGATACATCTGGCTCTCCATATCGGAGGTATCCGGATATGTCCTGTCGTGGAAGATTCCCTCATAGTGTACAAGTCTGTGGCTGTCAAGCTTTTTAAAGAGCATAGCCATCTCATGGATCACTTTACCGCCATGAGCCTCATTGCCGCATGACCATATAAGGATTGACGGATGGTTCTTGTCTCTCTGATAGCAGGAATTGACTCTGTCAAGAAGGAGCGGCTCCCATATCTCGTTGTCACCGGGAACCACATAGGACTTGTCCTTGGCTCCTCTCTCAAAGGGCTCCCAGCTTCCGTGGGTCTCCATGTTGTTCTCTGCTATAAGATACAGACCATACCTGTCACACAGTTCATAAAGAGCTGAATCATCCGGATAATGACAGGTTCTTATGGCATTGATATTGTTCCTCTTCATTGTAAGGATGTCTGTAAGGAGCTCATCTCTTGAAGGTACTCTTCCGTTCTTATTGGAAAACTCATGTCTGTTGACACCCTTAAATACTATCCGCTTGCCGTTGAGCAGCATCAGACCGTTCTTAAGCTCAAAGCGCCTGAAGCCGACATACTGCCTTATCACTTCAATGACTGTACCCCTGCTGTCCCTTGCTGTTATCAGAAGTTCGTAGAGGTTGGGTTCCTCGGCGCTCCAAAGAAACGGCTTGTTTATGTCAATTTTGCCTGTCGTCTCACCGGATTCGGAGATCGGCACACTTCCCTCAATGACTTTCTGACCATTGTGGGAAAGAACAACGTCCATTGTCCCTTCGCCAGATACCAGCGCACTTAAACTAAGCTGTGCTTTCTTAAGGTTCTCTTCAACCACCGGCTCAATCCTCAGGTCACTTACATGAACCTTAGGCAACATATAGAGATACACACTCCTGAATATCCCTGAGAACCTGAAGAAATCCTGATCCTCACACCAGCTGCTGCTGGTAAACTTAAACACGCGGACGCACAGTCTGTTCTCTCCCTCAGTCAGCTTATCTGTCAGATCAAATTCCGCCGGGTCAAAAGAGTTCTCGCTGTAGCCGACATACTGTTCGTTAAGCCAAAGCGCAAATCCGCTCTCAACTCCCTGGAATGATATGCATACTCTCTCGCCTTTAAAATTCTTGGGAAGATCAAAGAGCTTGATGTAATCCCCCACAGGATTAAACTCCGTAGGAATCTCAGGGGGTGTCAGCGCCTGCCAACCATCCCATGGATACTGCACGTTCACGTACTGAGGCCTGTCATAGCCCTCCATCTGTATGTGCGCGGGCACGTGTATTCTGTCCCAGCCAGAGGTATCATATTCACTCTTATAAAATCCAACAGACGCGTCCGCAGCGTTCTTGGAATAGTGAAACTGCCAGACGCCGTCCAGCGACAGTCTGTAGGAAGTCACCCCCGTCTCAAGCTCATCAAATGACCTATAGGCCACATGGTCTGAGTGAGCAGGAAGTCTGTTTTGTTCAAAGATCTTTGGATTCCCAATAATACTTTGATCAAATTCTTTCATAACATAATCCTCTCATTCGACCTAAGGAGGTGCCGCCTGTCTGCTTCCTTAGGTCAGTCAGTTGTTTTCATTATTGATTTGACACTGCCTTTATTTAACGGATCCTGTGATACCTTCGGTGAACTGCTTCTGAAGTACGAAGAACACGATCATTGTCGGCAGTGAACAGAATAATACGCCCATCATCAGCATACCGTAATCTATGGTATATCCGCCTGCCAGGTTTGCAATGAGCATAGGCATCGTCTGCGCCCTGTTATCTGTCATTACGACTCTTGGCCAAAGATATGCGTTCCATGCGTTCATAAATGTGATAACAGCAGCTGCTGCGTAAGTTGACTTCATAACAGGCATGTACATCCTGAAAAAGATTGCAAACTCAGAAAGTCCGTCAATTCTTGCCGCCTCCATGATATCGGGCGGGAAGTTTCTCGAGTTCTGCCTGAACATCATGATCATAAACGGCGTGGATATTGCGGGAAGAGCAAAGCCCCATACCGTATTGAGGAGCTTGAATTTACTCATCATGGTAAACAAAGGTATCATTGTTGCAACACCAGGGATCATCATTGCCATAAGAAGGATCCCGAAGAGAATGTCTTTGGCCTTGTCGTGATAGAGCTCAAAGCCATAACCTGCAAGTGAGCAGACAAAAATACAAAGGATTGTCTGAACTGTTGCGTAGAGGCATGAGTTGCCAAAAGACTTCCAGAGGTTTGAACTGTTCACAAGGTTTGTAAAGTTCTGGACCATATAGTTTCCAAACCAGATCTTGCCCCTTGATACATCGACAGACTGGTTTGTAGCTGCCGTAATCATCCAGAAAAGAGGGAACACGGAAAAGAATGAAACTATTACCAGAAAGATGTATGTAGGTATGAGCCTTTTCTGAATGGCGCTTGTATTTTTCTTCTCAGTCACGTGTATCACCTACTTTCAAGTTGATCGCAGCAAGGATTGCCACGAGTATAAGTACAAAGAAAGACATTGCAGATGCGTATCCGAAGTTGGCAACGCCCTGTCCAAAGGAGTTATTGTAAATGTAATGAGACATCGTGATCGTGGTATTTGCAGGACCTCCGTTTGTGAGGTTGACTGATTCGTCAAACAGCTGCAGTGTACCGTTGATCGACATGATAAATGTCATTATGATGACGGGCTTAAGAAGCGGTACTGTCATGTACCAGAAGGTCTTCCACGCATTGGCCCCGTCGATCTTGGCTGCCTCATACACAGAGTATTCAATGTTCTGAAGTCCGGCAAGATAGAATACCATGTTATATCCTGTCCAGCGCCATATCAGCGCTATGATGATGACTACTCTCGCCGTCCCGGTCTGGCCGAGCCAGTTGATATTCTCATGTATAATTCCGAGGTTTGTAAGAATAATATTTATAAGACCCTGAGTGGCAAATATAGATCTGAAAATAAGTGCGTATGAAACCAGTGAAACCGCACAGGGAAGGAAAACACAGGTGCGGAAAAGTCCCCTGAACTTCAGATCCTTATTATTGAGGAGCTGTGCAAGCAGTATCGCAAGGACCAGCATTATCGGAACCTGAATAATGAGATACAGGAATGTATTACCTACGGATTTCATAAACATCTTGTCCTGGAACATTCTGATGTAGTTATAATTCCATGGATCAGCCCACCTGAAGTTCTTGCCTGTACCTGTCCTAAAGGAAGTTATAAGAGCCTGTACCATAGGGTAAAAACTCATGACTATGATCATCACTGTGCCAAGAACAAGGAAAGCCCAGCCCGCTGCCCTCTGTTTGGCTACAAGGCCCATTGTCTTTTTCTTTTCCATCTTTGTTCTCCTAACTTAACTAAAATTGAAACCGTCTATCAGAAAGATATGGGGAACCGGAAGTACCGATTCCCCTATTAACGCACTTCGTGCTCGCCGATTACTGCATTTCGAACTTAACCTGATCCTCAGCACCCTGAAGCTCTGTATCAAGATCTGATCCGTTGATTACGTTTGTGATAGCTGCCTGGATGTATGTACGAGCGTTGTAGTGGTAGTCACTCTGCTCTACTACAGGAACATTGGCACCCATAGCTACGATGTCAGCATAGATTGACTGTCCGTTGAAGAAGTCAACGCCTTCCTGATAAACATCAGACTTTGAAGCTGAGATGCATGTTCCGATAACACCGCCGTTTCTAAGAGCGTCATCATATGTTGCGATTGCGCCTTCTCCGCCGCCGAAGGTGTAAGCGAGGAATGCCTTTGCAAGCTCAGGCTTTGAGCAGTTAGCTGTTACATAGAGTGAAGAACCACCGTTTGCAGCATAGCCTTCCTTACCTGAAAGTGTAGGGATGGTTGTGATCTGCCACTTACCGCTGTTCTCAGCAACCTGCTCCATTGTAGGGATGATCCAGTTGCCGTTGAATACGCCTGCCACCTGGTCGCCAATGATAGATGTGTCTGTGTACTCAGACCAGTCGTTGCAGAGGTAGATAACGCCGTCCTTAGCGCCTGTGATGATAACATTGAGAATCTGCTTAAGTGTATCGTTGCCAACGAAGTTGGGCTGTCCGTCCTTCCACTGAGACTGGCCTTCAGCCTGCATCATCATGTAAGGAAGATCATCTCCGTTGTGGTCCATTGAAAGGAGATACTTGCCTGTCTTCTCCTTAACTTCACGGCCAATCTCAAGCCATCTGTCCCATGTGATTCCTGTTACATCGTCGATTGTGTATCCGCACTGCTCAAGGATATCTGTTCTGTATGCAAAGATTGATGTTCCGTTGTCTACAGGTGCTCCGTAGTGCTTGCCATCGATTGTTGAGTAGGAGATCTTCTCAGCACCGAGGTTGCTCCAGTCAATTCCTGCATCCTCGAGATCGATCCATGCATCAGGATAGTTGGTTACATAGTTCTGAATGTAGTGATCCTGGAAAAGAACTATATCAGGGAGCTGTGAATAATCGCCTGAGTTAGCAGCAAGTGTAACTGCGTTCTCTACATCAGATGAAGCAGACTGCTCAACGATGTTGAGTTTGAAATCAGGATCTACTGTCTGATAAGCCTTCTCAGCTGCCTGAAGTGCCGGAATATTGAAGTTCTTATCCCATGCGTAAACTGAGAGCTCATGCTCGCCTTCAGAAGATACATCTGCTGCAGGTGCTGCTTCCTGTGTTGCTGCAGAATCTGCAGGAGCCTCTGTCTGTGCTGCGTCATTAGACTCAGTTGTTGTTGCCGGTGCATCTGCTGATGATCCACATCCTGCAAGAAGTGAAAGTGACATTGCAGAAGCAAGGAAAATTGAAAGTGCTCTTCTTTTCATTTTTTACCCTCCCTAAATGAAAAATATAATTAGTTGCCTTCAAGTGCACTTATTGTGCAACTTGACGGAAATATTTTGTTTCCGTTCAGGACATGTGTACATTATAACAAAACAAAAACAAAAAAATACACATTTTAAAGTTTAAAATGTGCATTTTCGACTAAATATGTCTAAAATATGAACGAAAACGTTTAAGAAAAATAGAGTTTATTTTAAACAGATGTAACAGAATCGACTCAGTCAAAATTGATTTTTTTCATATCTCTGAGCTGTGACACTTTTCCACTCACATTAAATTCAAAAGCATTCTCCCTTTCAAAAATGATACGCTTAATACCTCCGCCGTTAAAACCATCTATTAAATAGCCATCATCAGTATAAGCAGTTTCATATGAATGTGCGTTCAGATAAATGTAGAATTCACCGTTCTGTCTGCTGATGATTCCTCTATAATGTGAGCTGGAAGACTCGTTCCCCAGCTCGCTAAAATATAGTATGCATTCATATATACCATCAAAATCTATATCAGAGTATACATGAGCTTTGATGATCAGATTCCCTGAGGTATATGGATATATCACATCTTCCCTCAAAAGCTCGCCAAAGTGTACCCTTCCAGGATTATTGCACCATCTGTCGGCGGCAACGGCATTTACAATCTGATTATTTGCAATAATATCTCTGTAGATATCACTGTTTCCATCAGGAAATCCTATAGCCTTTTTCTGCCGTGGCAGATCACCCGTCTTAAATTCCAGCGTTTCAAAATATTTTTTTATTGGTAAGGTACTGTCAGAAGAAAATTCATCAATATATGATGCGCCGGGTACTATCTCTTCTGTGGGAGTATAGGAGACATCCTCTCCGTTGTCCAGTCCTTCATTGATGTCCTCATCAAAAATATTCTCATATTCAAGCCGGTCTCCCCTGAGGGAAGCTTTACTGATACCTGCGTATCCCATGTGACCGTAACATAGAAGCACACCGTTTTCATTTGGATCCGACTCTAGGTAAGTATGCCCCATGGGAAGCTCATCTTCTACAAGCTTCAGTTCCCCATTTTTGAAGGTATACACCCTGCCATGATAAGATGCTTCATCATGTCCGAGTCTGATAAAGAGCTCCGGCATCCCATCCTTGTCTATATCATATAGAGAATATCCTTCAATGGTCTCCATGTTATATTCATAGTCATCAGATGATCCCGCAAGAAGCTTCTGATGTTCATTCTCTATCACATCGATGTAGCAGATCTGACAATCAGAAAACTCATCAGCAGCAGCAGCTTCGGACTCCTGCACCGGGTCTGCTTCATTTGTTTCAGCCGGTTCAGCTATAACCTCGCTCTGTTCGCTAACAGCCTGCTCTGTGGAAATATCCGCCGGTTCATCATTGTTTACAGATTCAGCGGGCGCAGTTTCTTCAAAAATCTGACCCTTTGGTTCCTCTTTCACATAATCTTCTGTTTTCCCACTTCCTGTCCGGGATCTTATTATAATCACACATGCAACAGCCAGAAGGATCACAACCGCAATCAGAACCGCAATGATTTTCCCAGGAACCGAATCCCTTCTTTTATTGACGCCCCCGGAAGGCATATTTACCCCCTGAAAAGCTGCCGGTTTTGCCGGTTCTGAAGGTCCCGCCTGTCCTGCCATTCCTGCCGGTCCTGTCAAATTGGTTTCCCCCATAAGCTTTTTCCCACATTTAGGGCAGAACCTGGCATTGTCTTTTATTTCACTTCCGCAGTATTTACAAACCATTTTGTCCTCCCTAAGGTTTTTAGTCTCCCTTGAAATACTTATCTACTCCGTTGGCAATTCCGTTTACAATCTTATACTGATAGTCTTCAGTAGCCATGAGCAGATCTTCATTTTCATTTGTCATGTACCCCATCTCTACGATGGTCACAGGGACCTGACTCCAGTTGATACCGGTCATAGAATCTGTTTCCCAGACATATTCTTTTTTGCAGCCTGTTGCCGCAACCATTTCATCAAGTACACATTCAGACAGTTTCCTGCTTTTCTGATACATGTTGGCATTAAAGGGATTGGATGATGTCTGGCATATAGTCATTGCTCCATGTGCATTAGGATCATTAGATCCATTTGCATGGATTCTTATAAACGCATCAGCATTATTTTCATTGGCAATACCAGCCCTTTCCGAATTACTCAGATTTACATCATTGGTTTCTCTGGTCATAAGAACTGTGTAATTACGTTTTTGAAGTTCATCCCGAAGCTTCATCGAGACCTGCAGTGCAAGTTCATATTCAGCAAGGCCACTTGCAACACCTGCAGTTCCACCTGATACCTTCATTTTTGTCTCACCGGATCCTGGCCCCAGGGGTTCACCATCTTTATTTGCTCTGGTCTGATGACCGGCATCGATCACAATCAGCTTTCCTGCGCCATCATGAGCGACCTGGTCTTCAATTATCGGTTCATAATATACTTCGTCATCTATGTCGTCATTATTGTTGTTATCACCGCTCAAAGCTTCTTCACTTTTTTCCAGATAAGACTGCTTCACCTTCAGGATACGAATGACAGACTCATTGATTCTCTCATCTGAGAGACGGCCGCTATTTACCGCTGAAAGGACAGCGTTATAAGAAGTCTTCACATTTGAAGCCATCATCAGCATGTCACACCCGGCCTCCAGTGCCAATACTGAGGCTTCTCCGGCATCGTAGTGTCCACTGACAGCTTTCATATCCAGAGCGTCCGTGACTATGATTCCCTCATAGCCCATACTGTTTCTTAAAAGGTCTGTTACTATCTCGTGGCTTAATGAGGAAGGTGTGTCATCACCAAGTACATTCGGAAGGGAAATATGGGAGATCATCACAAAATCCGAACAATCATTTATTCCATCAGAAAAAGGAATCAGCTCACAGTTTTCCAGCTCATCCATGGTTTTATATGAATATGCGCGTTCTTTATGCGAATCCTCCTGCGTATCTCCATGGCCGGGAAAATGTTTATAGCAGGAGCAGATGCCTTCCTGATGCAGTCCCTCTGCATAGGCTTTCGCCATCTCGGATACAACCTCCGGTTCAGTTCCGAAAGCCCTGTCTCCTATTACCTGGTTTTCTGAGTTGGTAAGTATATCTGCAACAGGTGCAAAATCTGTATTAAAGCCAATGTCAGACATATATTTCCCAATATATGAAGCCGCCTCTTTTACACCATCCCTTCCCCCGGACCGGGCAACCTCAAGCATTGGATCAGTTTTTTTCACTCCAAAAGCAGTGTTGTTGCCAACGCGCAGTACTCTTCCACCCTCTTCATCTATTCCAAGAAAAATGGGAATCCCGGTACTTTTTGTCGCATAGTCCTGTGTATCGCGCAGCATTTTTTTAGTCTGTTCCGGATCCTTAAGACTCCCTGCAAGATATATAAGTCCGCCCACAGGGATCTGGTCATAGCTGTTTTTCGAGGTATTACCAAATTGGGTGACTTCTTCAGCTCCTGTAAGTCCCTGAGGTGTTACGAAAAAAAGCTGTGCCACCTTCTGCTCAAGGGACATACTTTCAAGGGCTTTTAATACTGAAAAATCTATCATCTTCGGTTCGGAAGATGAACTCTCTTCCTGTTCATTGTCATATGAAACCGAATCGGAAAAATCATTTTCATCATCCGGAATTTCAGAGGGAAAATCTTCAGTGATACCTTCTACGGTCTCAAAGACAGTCCCGCCGGCTGTTTTTTCAATCTCATCTTCGGCATTTGTCTCGTTTTCTTCAGCAGCGAGCTTTTCATCAAAAATTGTAACAGCCTTTTCAGCGTTTTTTTCCTTTCCACACCCTGTGATCAGCAATGTCATTAAAAATATGCACAGGATTTTCTTTATAATGCTTTTCTTTTGTATTGTATTTTTCATTTTCACCACATTTTGAGAAGTTCTTTTTCAATCAGATTAATCTGATATTTCTTTTTATCAGCGTATCATCAGTCATCATATTCACATATATACGCAATATTTCCGGCATATGCAGGCACAATACTCAGAACATCGGATGGTATGTCATTGAGACAATAGCGGTATGTACCTATATCTTTATTTTTCAGTCGTATGAGGTCCACAAAGTTCTCTATGTATTGATTCCCTCTGCCGTCATCAGAGCCGAATCCGGGCTCCCCATCAGCCCACATACTTCTGTATATTGAATTACCCCTGTAACCGTTAAGGATATCTTCACTAAGGCTCCCGTCTTTTCTTACCCAGTGATACTCCAGTTCTGTTCCGTCAGTAGCATAAGGATCACGCAGTGCTCCGACATAAAACAGATATTCTTCCCTGTTTTCTTTTATTATCTGATTCTTGATCGCTTCAAATTCCCGGTAAGAATTAATGTTGACCAGATATCCTCCCCTGCTAATACAGGCTTCATAAGCCTCTATCCATGAGACATCCGCATTCACGATTTCATATCTGTGTATTTTCAGTTCCTCATCTTCTTCCTGTTTCTTTTTTTCTTCCTGCGCTTTTTTTTCTTCTTCAGCCTTTTTTTCCTCTTCAGCCTTTTTTTCCTCGGCTGCAGCTTCCTCAGAAACACTTTCGGCCTGCGATGTGACAGTTTCTTCTGTCTGGGATTCATTGATATTTTCATCCTGACCGGAGACAGTACCTGTCTGTCCCTGAAGGTCAAGTGCCCTGTTTCCTTCTGTATTCATAACCAGATCATTTTCATAGGTATTGGTGTTCTGGCTGTTAAGATTTACAACCAGCACAACCACCAGAAGAATAACCGCAGTAATGAGCGCAGCTATTACCGCCAGGTAGATCGGCTTTTTTGTTTTCACCTGGGGAGTTTCCTGTACAAATGTCTGCGCCGGTGCTGCCGTCATCTGAGTATATGTGGCAGTCTGTACTTTGACGCTATACAGCTTTGCCTCCAGCTCTCCCATGGTCTTGATTCTTTTTTCGGCAAACACTTCAAGCCCTCCGAGAATAGCTGCTTCCTCAGAAGGGCTGATCTGTATACCATATACAGAGGGCTTTTTTAATGTATCCTCCCTCATTCTCTCCATGGATTCCGGAGGTTTTTCACCTGTGATGCACCGGTAAATAGTCGCACACAGAGCATATACATCAGTCCATGGCCCCTGATTACCCTTGGATCTGTACTGCTCCTCAGGCGCAAAACCGGGCTTTAGCAGTACCGACATACTCTTCTCATCAGCTGTTCCGAAATCTCTTGCGGCGCCGAAATCTATCAGCTTAATGACACCGTCTTCCTGTATCATTATATTATCCGGACTTATGTCTCTATGGATTATCTGAGCTGCATGCACCTTAGCCAGGGACTGAATAACAGGCAGCATCATGTTGAGCGTATCCTGAACGGAAATTCTTCCGCCTCTGTCCCTTAAATAGGTCTTTAATGTCTGTCCCTCAACATATTCCATTACTATGTATGCAGTATTATTCTCCTGAAAAAAGTCCCTTACATGAACAATCCCCGGAAGATTTGAGAATCTGGCAAGACTTCTTGCCTCCTGTACAAAGCTGTCCTTCCATTTCTCATACTGACTGTTGTCGGTATTTGTATAATTTGTCACAATGCTTGTAATTTCAGATTCCCTGGTCACAAAGCCATTAGGATAGAATTCCTTGATGGCAATGCGGATTTCAAGGTTAAGATCCAGTCCTATATATGTGATTCCGAATCCGCCTTCCCCTATAACATTGCCAACCAGATATTTCCCCTGAAGAATGGTGAAGGGCTTTAAAGCATGGTTGGATGAATTCTCATTTGATCCGCGCCTGTAACCGCAGTGCGCACAAAACTCATCCTCTGCTCCCATAGGCTTCATACATTTTGGGCAGATATTGTTTATATCCATAAATTATCCCTATTTCCTTTCGGCCTCAACACTGCTGATCAGATCCCTGTTTGCTTTCTCATAATCATTAAAAATGTATTCCTGCATGGAATCAAATTCTTCCGGTGTATACTGAGGTCTGTACCAGGACTTTGAGTTAAAGTACATCTGAAGCTCTTCACTGTTGAACATCCTGCCATGACGTGCGTAGATTTCATTCCTTGCAACCCTTAGATCTACATCAGACATGTCTTCAAAAAATGATCTGGGATAAACCATTGAATCCGCATAGAGAAGCAGATATGAATCCTCTTCATCCCGGGCATACATCGATGTCTGCTCTTCGTTGCGATCATTATCAGAATAAGTTTCTATAATCTCATCTTCTTTTACTGATTTCTCTTCACTACCCGCAGGAGCCTCGGCAGTACTCTCAGTCATTGCGACAGCTTCATCAGTGGCATTATTATCAGAGTTTTCCACTACCGGCTGATCCACTGTCTGGGCATTGTTATACGCATACCCATAAGTACTTTCATTGTTGTCTGATCTGCCACTGTTCTTCAGCACCATAAATACCAGCAGGAACGAGAGTGCTCCAGCAACAGCTGCTACGGAAATCAGAATAATAATCTTTTTCTTTTTATCATTATCAGCCTTCACAGGAACTGCATTGTCAGTCTGGGGCTTTCTGGCAGTCTGCTGTTGTTCCGGTGTATAAGCACTTCCATTGTCATAGAGCTTTGCCGAGAGCTCACTCATTGTCTTTATTCGTTTTTCGGCGTACACCTCAAGACCTGCCAGAAGCGCAGCTTCAACAGAAGGAGAAATCTGTATTCCAAATGACGAAGGTCGCTTTAGTACATCCTCCCTCATTCTCTCCATGGATTCCGGAGGTTTTTCGCCGGTAATACACCTGTAAATCGTGGCACAAAGCGCATATACATCAGTCCAGGGTCCCTGGTTCCCCCTGGATCTGTACTGCTCCTCTGGCGCAAAGCCGGGTTTTAACAGTACTGACATGCTCTTCTCATCAGCTGTGCCAAAATCTCTTGCAGCTCCAAAATCTATAAGCTTGACCTGACCGTCTTCCTGCACCATGATGTTGTCAGGGCTTATATCCCTGTGAATTATCTGCGCTTCATGTACCTTTGAAAGAGCCTGGATCACCGGTTTCATCATGGTAAGCGTCTCATCTACAGGGATTCTTCCACCACTTTTTTTCAGATGGTTTTTTAATGTCTCACCCTCTACAAACTCCATGACAATATATGCAGTATTATTCTCTTGAAAGAAATCTCTCACATGAACAATTCCGGGAAGATTTGAAAACCGTGCAAGGCTCCTGGCCTCCCTGACAAAGCTGTCCCTCCACTTTTCGTACTGCCCCGAGTCACTCCTTGTATAATTTGTTACCATGCTTGTAACCTCGGATTCTCTGGTAACAAAACCATTGGGGTAAAACTCCTTGATAGCAATACGTATTTCGAGATTCAAATCAAGGCCCATGTAAGTGATGCCAAAACCGCCTTCTCCCAGCACATTTCCCACAAGGTATTTTCCCTGCAGTATGGTAAAAGGCTTTAATACATGAGGTGAGAACGGTGTCATTGAATCCGTCTGGAATCCACAATGAGGACAGAATTTATCACCATCTCCCTTTTCTTTCATGCAGTTTGGACATATTCTCTCAATATTCATAATATCTTACCAGGTGATTCTATACTCATATGAACCGATGATCAGCGTATCTCCACTTTCAAGTTCAAATTCTCCTGTAATGGGAACACCATTTACAAAAGTACCATTTGTTGTTCCCTCATCCTTGATATATATCCTTTTATTCTTTACAAATATTGTACAGTGCAGTCCTGAAAGAGCAGAGTCATTAGATATAGCAAGCTTTGACTTCGATGCGCTTCTGCCGATGGTATACTTATCCACAACACTTAGCTTGTAGACACCACCATCACCGACTTCCTTACCCATTCTTGTAAGAACAACATGATATGTCTTCCCGGATGGAGCTGTTTCAAAACCAACAGTTGGGCTTGATCCTGAATCTTCAAAAGGCATTGTAACACCGTTCAGATCCGATACATCCCCTGTGACACCAATATCATCTACGCCTCCCACAGTATTCCCCAGGTCATCTACTCCACCCTGTTGGTAATCCTGTTCTGAATCTCTCTTCTTTAGTACAATTACGATTGCAATTATGATCAGAATCAGGATAATAGCAGCGAGAATAATGTAAAAAATAATTGGCTCCAACCCGAATATCAGATTTTTGTCGGGTTCCTCAACTATTTGCTCAACAGGCTCAGGTGCAGGTTCCGGTTCGGGCTCAGGCTCAGGTTCTGGAGCCAGTTCTTCCTGTATTTCCTGTATCCTCTTAATGTCGCTTTCAGCCACATCAATTACTGACTCAGCGTTACCCTCTGAGGTCTTTACTGTAATTTTTAATTCATGAGCCTTCTCTGTAGTATCCAGCTCTCTTATATCTTCAGAAAAAACAAGGGAATTATTAATGGTATTTACAATATTGTCACCAATAAGAGACAGATCGGTGCTTTCAAAATCCGGTGTATAGTAATGAACTCCACCCGAAGAAATTCTGGCAAAACTTCCAAGGATTTTAGCCATTTCCTGATCATTCTTGCTGTCCTTATTCTTTGGCATTGCTACAGTGAATACAGGTATATGGCTTTCAGTTATTGCCTTATTGGCCTCTTCCCTGGTGATGCCTGTTGCCTGATCATCAGCGCCGTCTGAAAAAATGATAAGGCATCTCTTCTCTCCCACCTGATCATTGGTAGAGAGTTCCTTGAGTTCTTCAACGATGGCATAGTAAAGATTTGTGTCATCCTTTGTCAGCTTTATCGTTGATACCTTCTCGGAAATATCCAGAGGATCGGTAAGATAATCTGATTTTATAAGGTCATTTGCCATGGCCGAAATTGTTATATTGTCATCCGCCTTTTTTGAAGATGCAATATGCTTTATGATCTCCTTTGCAGTGTCAATTCTCGCCTGGCTCATAGAACCGGACACATCAACAAGGCACTTATAGGTCACTTTAACAGGAACGTCTGCAAATTTTTCAATTTTGGGAGCCTCAAGCTCCTTTGATCCAAACAGCAGCCTGGTATTGTCAGCTGAGATCCAGGATGAGTCCTTTTGATTCTGATTTACATAGATCTTTATTTCTTCGTCATTTACTGTATACCTGTCGATATAGAGTTCAGGTGCCTGCTGATCCTCTGCCGCCACTACGTTATACTCTAAACAACCCATGAGCAAAACAACTGATGTCAGCCAGATAATACCTCTTTTGATCTTATTCTTCATCTCTTTTACTCTCCTCTGTATATGACAGCTATAGCTGAATTATTGTCATTATCGGCCTTAGCGTTTCTCTTGTGTACTTTTAGCATGCGCTCCACCCATTCCCTGGCGGATACTGTCCCCTTTAGTGATCTTTGCATATCATTTTCAGTGACATACTCCCAAAATCCGTCAGTACATAGAAGAAAAGCGTGTTCATTGCCCCTCAGATCCACTACAGGTGAAACATCAATACTAATTGTCTCTTCTCTTCCCAAAGCCTTTAGAAGTTTGTTCCTGTCCACATGTCCCCGTATCTGATCCTCTGATATCTCTCCCCTGACAACAGCCATCTGTGATACACTGTGATCAAAAGTTCTGAATTTGTATTTGCCATTTACGAAATGGTATAACCGGGAATCACCTATATGCGCCCACATTGCTTTTGAATCATCAATAAGCAAAGTGACCAGCGTTGTTTTCATGGAACATTCTTCCGTCTGCATATCAATTACTATCTGATTAGCCTTCTGATACCAGACATTAAATTCCTCGGGATTTTTAATGTCATACCTTAGAAAGTCTTCATGGATTGAATCAATTACTGCATGTGAAGCTGCTTTTCCTCCTCCATGTCCTCCAAGTCCATCAGCCACAGCAACCAGTAAGCTTTCTTTTTCCTTTTCAAAGATTCCTGAAGTGTCTTCGTTTTCACTCCTGCCACCTTTACTTGTATAAGCAAATACTGATAGTTTTTTCGGTTTCTTTCCAAACATTTATGCCCTCATTGTGTTTCATATCTAAAGCTGTTATCCTGTCCAAAGCTGAAAATGCTACCGTTCTCGAGTATCTGCGGGACCCCGGGAGTAAGTCTGATTCCATTTAAAAATGTTCCGAAGGTTGACCCGCAGTCCAAAAGCATGCAGGTGTTGCCTCCGTCAACAAGCATTATCTGGCAATGAACTCTGCTGACCCCTGCTGATGATTTCGGAAACAAAACGTTGCAGCTGACTTCACGTCCGAAAACCAGATCTGAATCGATGTTAATTATCTGCCCGGCATAAATCCCGGAGGAACAGACAATCCTCTTTACACCGCCCTTTGTGGAAATTGGTCTTGAACGAAACCTGTCCGCAAAGCTGGTAAAAAAACTAGCAGGAGTCGTCATTCCCATATCTCCTGATGACTCCAGGACACTTCTGAATTCATACATTGTCCCGAATCGCTGATACTCTCCCAGCATGAGCCCCTTCATCAATGCTCTGTTGACATTCATCGGGGCATCCGATCCCATGTTTTCCGGTGGAATCAGGGTGTCATTTCTCATCCTGTCCAGTGATTCCGGAGGGAGTGCTCCGGTCAGACACATATAGATAGTAGCTGCCATGGCATATACATCAGTCCATGGTCCCTGCCCGGGGTTTGACGAGTACTGCTCAGGCGGGGCATACCCTTTCTTGATTATGACTGTCAGTTCCCTGCCATCATTAAAAATTCTTGCAGTTCCAAAATCTATAAGCCTTGGAGTCTCGTCTGAGCACACATATATATTGTCCGGACTGATGTCTCTGTGGATGACACCATCCTGATGAATAATCGAAAGAGCATCCATCAGAGGCAAGACAATGTTTTTAAGCTCATTCCACGGCATTCTGCCGCCATGTTCCTTAACAACATGTTTTAAGTCTTTCCCCGTCAGGTATTCCATGACGTAATACGCAGTATTGTTTTCTTTAAAGAGACTGAATATCTTAAGAATGTAGGGATTCCTGTAATGGTAGATTATTCTGGCTTCCTGGAGAAATTTCTCCATTCCCTTTTCATAGGAACCGGCAGATCCTATGATATCCACCATTACGGTTCCCGGAATTCTTGTGGCAACTCCATTGGGATAATACTCTTTTACTGCTATCATCCTGTTTTCAAGCAGATCCATCCCCCTGTAGGTAATGCCAAATCCACCTATTCCTATGACATCCTGTACAAGATATCTGCCATGAATGATAGTCTCAAAGGGCAAAGCAAAGGGCGGTTCCTGTATTCTGGTCTTATCCATAGATCAAGTAATCTCCATCAAGATGCAGGTGTAGTTATCCTGATTTTGCTTGTTCTCAGCCTTGATCATCTCATTGATCATCTGGCCGCTTCTCTTAAGAGGAGCATCCATTGCATGGCAGAGATTTTCATCTCCTACAGTCCCGTAAACCCCATCGCTCATCAGGAGAATCCTGTCGCCTTTTTTCACAATAATCGGTGTATCATTCTGATCCACAAGCTCAAGATCACCCATTCCAAGGAAACTGGTAAGAGCTGCACGCTTAGGATTAAGCGCAGCATCTTCATATGAGATCTCGCCATTTTTAGCCATCTCATCCAGCTCTGCAGCATAATTGTGATCGTGATTGATTTGCCTGATCCTGCCTTCTCTGTAAAGATAGATATGACTGTCTCCAACAGAAATAAAATACAGCTTATCCTCTTTGACCAGAACAGCCACCAGGGTACTTCCGCTCTGTCCCCTTCTCTCAGAACCCAGTTCGCGATTTACAGCATCGTTTGCTCTGTCCAGAAGATCCAAAAGAAGTTCCGGTGGCCTCTTATTCCCGGAAAACTCATCAAAAGCACTTAGCATGGTCACAACCACCAGCTGACTCATCTTGTCGCCATCTTCCAGACCTCCCATACCATCTGCAACGATAGCCAGAAGTCCTTTTTCCATGAGGCTTTTGGAGTTTTCCACATCAGATATGCCAAAAGAGTCCTGCTGCGCAGAACGGCTTCCAATACCATGAATAGTCGTAATTATCGCAGGAGAACTTCTGGATACCCTGTTGATCTTGACGGATGATCTCACATCATATCCATCAGGATGCTCTGTCTTTCTTTCGTACAGGTCCTCGTCGTCTCTGTTATTCTTTCTTTTTTTAATAATGATTGTAATAATAATTATAAGAATTAAGAGAACAGATATTCCTGCAGCAATCACAGGATAACTAACAGAAGCTGATGTTTCTTTTTCTCCCTCCAGGTCTTTCGTTTCTGTCTGAAGAGTTTCAGGTTCATCCTTCTCCTGGATCAGCTCCTTTAAATAGTTATCCTTATCATTTTCGCTTTTTTCTTCACCTGTTGCAGTAGTTTCTTTTTCTTCCGTATTATCTGTCTCTTCTGTCTGATCGCTCTTTTTTCTCTCAAGCTCTCCATTTTCTTCTCTGTTTGTCCCACGGGACAGAAGTATTTCGTTATAGTTATCCATCTTTACCATACGAAGTCCTTTGAACAGAACGGCATAAATTTGACAATTGTCTTTCCTATTGTCAGCTCGTCATAAGGTGCCAGCTCCACTGTCTGGAACACTGCTTTTCCATTAACCCTGACTATTGCCCTGCCATCTCCGGGTGAAAAGAAAAATGTGTTCTCTACTGTATCATAGCTGAGTATTGCGTGATTTTCTCTTGATATAGTTTCATCACCACGAATACAGATATCCATTCTGTCACTCCTGCCAATAAAATTGTTATCGGCATGAACACGGTAATCCCTGCCCTTCTCCTTGCCTTCTATGCACACAAGCCATCCGACAACCGGATCGATTCCTTTATCTTCCTTGATCAGCGCAACTGTTCTGCCATCATCCGAATCAGAATTGTTCATTGCTGCCTGAAGAGGCATAGTCCTGTCAGAATCTCCTGCAGGCACAGCTCCTGTCAGTGGCATTGTTGCAGATCCACCCTGCGAGAAATTATCAAGAGGTAGTGTTGATCCTGAATTATTGGCACCGGAACAGTATGGGCATGCCGCATGTATTGACGCATCATAGTAATGTCCGTTGGGACACTTTTTCATCTCCATAATAGTTCTCCTTTCAATGCTCCAAAGTAAATAATCTGTATCCATTTACATCGGATATTTTCATTGAGTCAGACTTCTTATAATACTCATATTTCCATACATATCCCGACTGATATGCATTTGTTACGCTCTCCATGGTAGAGAACCCTCCGCCGATCACTGAAAACAATCCGGTAAGTCCTGAATTTGAGTTGATCGTCGTATCATCTATGGGCGCCGTGTATTTCACACTAATCATGTGCTCTCCCACACTGCTGTATGTAAATGCACCATTGATCTCAAATTCACCCTGATTAGTTATCAGAAGATCTCCGTTTTCGGCAAAAGACATCCTGACACCCGGTGCTTCAGCCACCTTCCAGGTAGTTCCCGAAAGTGACGGATAAGCATCCTTTGTGCTTATGATCACAGCCGCAACAACACCTATTACAACAACTGCAGCAATGGCAGCAATTATTGCAATAAGCCCTGTGCTTATTCCTTTTTTTGCCTTACTGCCGGAGCCATATCCACTATTTCCGGCAGCAGCCTGCCCTCCCGTAATGGAAAATGAGTTGCTCTGGTTTCCAAGATAAAAAGTGTCGCCCTCTCGTACAGGCGTCGGAACATTTGGTGGAAGCTTTCTTCCATTGACAAATGTTCCATAGGACGAACCCAGGTCTGTAATAGTACATCCACCGGCAGTCTGATCCACTTTACAATGTACCCTGCTGATTCCCTTTGTGCTGTCAGGATAGACAACAGTGCAGGATTGCTGATTTCTGCCGATTACGACTGTTCCGTTTACCGGTATTCTACGTCCCTGATGGATACCTGATAATCCTTGAATTTCCATAGCTTCTGTGTCTCCTCTTTTATTATATTCCGTTAATTTGTTTACTTGTCACATGATAATTATAGCCTTTTTTTCTCCTTTGTAACCACTGTGTGATAATAATTTTATAAAGAATTTCTTATGATAATGTAAACAATTCAACTTTCAGTATCTGCGTTCCCCCGAGTACTTGATATATGCATCGAAGTATCCGGCTTCCTTAACCTTGTTCAATAGCTCATTTGCTTCACTCTCAGACGAACATTTCCCTGCAGTCACGCAATAATACGTGTCAGCATTAAGGTTCTCCCATTTTGAGGAATCAACAACCGAAGGATCAAATCCAACGGAAGAAAGAACATTAACAATTGCCTGCGTTTCATCCATATCCCTGTATGCAGCAACATAAACTCCGTAAAAAGGATCATCGGAATCTGTTTTATACTCTTTATCTTCACTATAATCTGTCTGTGATAGTGCAATCCAACCCTGTTTCTCGCCGTAACTTGTCCTCGCCCATTTTTTGCCTGAGCTCAGTACCTTTATTTCATAAACAGGCAGTGGAATTCCATTTGGAATCATGCTTTCAACAATTTCATACTCCACCCCGGCTTCAGCCCTCATATTTACTCCGCCGTCAGGGGCGTCAACCATCACATATCCATACGCAGGCATCACTTCTTCCATTTCTTCCTGCCCGTAACCCGGATCGTCGTTTTCCGACGGATCGTCATTTTCCGGCGAATCGTCATTTTCCGGCGAATCCTCCAGATTGTTTGTAACTTCAGATTCATCGTTCTCTTCTGACTTAGCATCAATAACAGTCTCTGAAGTTAATTCCTCTGATTCTGATTCACTTTCAGATGAACCGGATATTTCTTTATTATCGTTCAGAGTAACAATTTCGCTGTTCTTCTGCTCTGTCATATCAGTCTTGGAATTAGTTGTAATAATGGCAGCTGCAATAATAGCCGCAGCAATTATTATCGCTCCGCCTACAATAAAGTTTGTTTTATTCCGATTTTTTTGCTGCTTATCAGCCGGTGAAGTATTTTCGATATTGTTCCCAACATCAGTGTATTTTTTTGATGAGTTCCATTCAGATGCATTCGTTCCATAGAGCTTTGTTTCCAGCTCTCCCATAGTCTTTATTCGATTTTCCGCAAAGATCTGCAAACCTTCAAGCAGAGCATCTTCTGTCCTTTTATCAATCTGAATTCCATATGATGAGGGTTTTTTCAGCGTATCCTCCCTCATTCTCTCCATGGATTCAGGAGGCTTCTCCCCTGTTATACAGCGATATATGGTTGCACAGAGCGCATAGACATCCGTCCAAGGTCCCTGGTTGCCCTTGGATCTGTACTGCTCCTCAGGTGCAAATCCGGGTTTTAAAAGAACTGAAAGGCTTTTTTCATCATTACCGCCAAAGTCCCTGGCAGCACCAAAGTCAATCAGCTTAACAGTGCCTCCTTCCTGGATCATTATATTGTCAGGACTTATATCTCTGTGGATTATCTGTGATTCGTGAACCTTTGCAAGGGACTGGATAACAGGACGCATCATTGCCAGTGTCTCGCCCACCGGCATTCTTCCACCGCTGTTTGCAAGGTGGGTTTTGAGCGTCTTACCCTCCACATACTCCATCACGATATAAGCAGTATTGTTCTCCTGGAAAAAATCCCTGACGTGAACAATACCCGGAAGATCTGAAAATCTGGCAAGGCTCCTCGCTTCCCTCACAAAGCTGTCCTTCCATTTCTCGTACTGCTTCGTGTCTATAGACGTGTATATTGTCACATAAGTCGATGTATCAGCTTCCCTTGTTACAGATCCCCCTGGGTAGAACTCTTTTATTGCAATCCTTATTTCAAGATTGAGGTCAAAGCCTATATAAGTAATCCCAAAGCCACCTTCGCCAATTACGGTGCCAATCAGATATTTCCCTTGCAGAATTGTGTATGGTTTTAATGCATGAGGTGAAGAATTATCATCAGACTTCATATCATACCCACAGTATGAACAGTACTCATCATCGCCTGAAACTCTATTCATACAGTTAGGACAAATGCTGTTAATATCTATCATTCCTGTTTTCACTCCTTACCTATATGTTTTAATTGTCATAGTCACAGATATAACCAATATTGTCTGAACAGCTTGGCGCTGTCATCTTCCTCATCAGTATCCATCCAGGTATTCCATAATTTCTTTATATGAATATTCATTCTCTTCCCAGAGTCCATGTATGTCGCCACTGAACACAGCTTCTTTTCTCTGTAAATAGTCATTTTCTGATAATGTTTCATCATTCCATATGTATATGGCATCAGAACCTTCTCCATAAGCTCCTGCACCATAGCACTCTCCCTCCCCTAAGATCTGCTCATCATGGAAAGACACCACCATTTCGCAAACTCTAAGATAGCTTGTATGACTAATGCAGATCACCCCGCTATTAGGAATAAACTCAATAATATCATAAGCGCCAACACCGTATGAGTCTATTCTCTCATCATATAAAAAATAAAATTGTTCTGCCTTCGATCATACCGAAAGCAGGATAAACCTGGATTTCAGGTTTGTCATCCGAGTCAATGAAAACAGGACAGAAACGAGAATTCTCAAAGTACTCTTCTTTGTTTTTCCAATCATCTGATTGATTATGTTTCCAGTACTCATCCAACGTTTCATTAATTGCACGACGCATCAAATCTTTATAATCACCGGTTTCTCCACCAAAATCTGTTTCCGGTTCTTCATCAATGATTGATATAGAAGCCAAAGCCGCATCCATCTCATTCTCATCAGCATAATCACTTTCTTCTATATAGTCATCTATCCCTATAGCCTCTGGTTCATCTTCTATGGAATCACTCATATCAGCGGTGTCCACCGCTGTTTCTGCAGATGCATCTGATATTTCTTTATCAGTATTTTTATTGGCGTTACCACATCCAACAAATAGTGATGAAATAGTCAATATTGATATCAGAGCTTTTGTTCTTTGCATTTATCTCCTCAACGAAAAACTTATGCAAAAACCACAGTGGTGTCTGCTAAAGAACGCCCGATGCAACTGCCCATCGCTACATGGAAACCGGTGCTCACATCAAGAGATGTCTGTTATTATTATCATTTACGGAAAAAAAGCTTACATATTAGTACCAAAGACTGCCAAAAATTAAAGAATTAAAATTTTAGCAGTAGGAATTGCGGTTTGTTGACTGCCAAAATTCGAAAAGCGAAAAAATTAGCAGTAGAAATTAAGGCTTTTGGACTGCCTGAATTCGGAAAACGTAGAAATTGGCAGTAGTAATTAGGCTTTATGGGGCCTGCCTAAATTTGATAAATAGGAAAATTAGCAGTGGAAAAGGGGTAAAATTGGTTTACAAGTACTGCCAATAATCGAAAAATGGAAAAAGCAGCAGACAAAACAGCTTAAAATGGACTGCCCAAATTATGAAAAACAAAAATTTGGCAGATATCACTCTCTGAAATTGCCTGTAGCAAGGAGAATCTAATGTTTTAGATTCCTGCCCCATCTTCTCATCTAATGCCATCGCTAAGTTACAATGTACAATTTCTTAATTGATTCTTTTATGAAGGCCCGGCGCGAACGGTTATATCCCAAAGGACGGTGGCCGTTGCGCCAAGGCTAAAGATAGTGACATATTATCATAGTTGCCATACACTATAAACAGCGATCACCAGATATATTTTATGCGAAATACTAATACTTTATGGCACGCATGCTTCCTGTATCACTTCTTGGTTTTAGTTGTCTTTACCTTTGACCATTTACTATAATACTTCTTTCCGCCTATTGTCTTTACTGCACGGACTTTGATCTCATAGTTGGTCTTTTTTGAGAACTTTGTAATCTTGTATTTTGTTTCCTTTGTCCTTTTCTATTCAGAAAATCTCATCAATCATATGATAATAATATCGTGTTGTGTTGATTTTTTAATCAAATCGAGATTATATTTTCATAAAATATTTCTTACGATAATGTAAACAATAAGGAGGCAATTGTGCATAACACGGAGCTTTGTTTACAAAAGATCGGAGAACGAATCATAGAACGCAGAAAAAAGATGGGACTCACACAGGAAAAACTTGCAGAACTGTGCGGCGTAACAACCCAGTTTGTGTCCTATGCAGAATCAGGGAAACGTGCCATGCGGCCGGAGAACCTTTCTAAGATGGCAGAAGGTCTTGGTGTCAGTGCAGATTATCTTCTTACCGGTGAGATAATTGATAAAGATCAGCTACTCATGTCCAAAAAGCTCTCAGCATTTACTTCAAAACAGTTCAGACTTATAGAAAATATCATTGACGACTGTATAAAACTAAATGGCTCCGAAAATTAGAAATATATGAAAAAAGGTTATGAGAACTCTATCCCATAACCTTTCATTAGTCTATACACAATTACAACAGGCTCGCAGCGCCGATGACTCCGGCATTATCCAAAAGGGCTGACATGGCCAACTCCGGCACGTCTCCCTGCTCTCTTCCAAAGCATTCCTCATTAAGCATCCTTCGGATATAATCCAACATCCACTCCTGGTTATCCGGAAGCTCTCCTCCCAGGATTACCATCTGGGGGCGGAATCCGTTGGCCATATTTACAATACCTGTTCCCAGCCTTCTTGTGTAGGTTTCCACAACCCTCATAAGTACCTTGTCACCGCCAAAGGCCCTGTCAAAGATCTCTCCCGGCTCCATATCAATGGATACCGCTTCAAGAGCCGCTCTCTTAAGCCCCGCCGAAGATGCATAGGCTTCAAGGCAACCTCTTCTTCCGCAGGTACACTTTTCTCCGCCGTCCATGATGACCATGTGCCCCAGTTCGCTTCCGCCAAATCCGCGTCCGCCAAATATATCGCCATTTAATATGACACCTACGCCCACACCGGTACCGATCCGCAGCATAACAAGATCCTGGCAGTCTTTGCCCTCGCCTGCAACAGACTCTCCGAGAGCTGCGCAGTCAGCGTCATTGGCAATAAGTACAGGTACAGGGATCCTCGCGCTAATTGCATCCGCCACCTTTACCTGGCTCCAGCCGATATTATTGGAGTACCTGACTATTCCGTTTTTGCGGTCAACCGTACCCGGAACTCCGACGCCCACTCCGACACACTGATCGACACCGATCTGATGTTTGTCAAGGAGCCTCAGCGCCTCGTCACATATCTGTGAAAGAAACTCTTCGGGACTTATATCAGTCCTCGTTTCGATCTGCAGACAGTCGAGCATCTGATACTGGATGTCAACAAGCCCGATCCTGGTCATGCTTCCCCTTATATCAATTCCAATCCTGACAGGTGCAGCCTTGGCTCTTATTGTCGTAATAAGTGCATCGCACCTGCCCTCAAGGACATACTTGCCGCTTCCTGCAGGTAAAAAGAAGCTGTCGCCCTTTTTGTATTCCACCTCTTCTTCGTCAGTCCTTATGACTCCCTCTCCATCGAGTATGAGTATGCTCTCAAAAGAGGCATCTCCGACTTCGCCTTCTACCTTTTTCAGAAAGCTCCCATCCATATTGAGCTTGTCCACGGTGAAGTAGTCACAGTCAGCAACATGCGGATAACTGCTGTTGTCCTTAACAATAGGCACACGATTGGTCACGGCGATGGCTTTTTCTATGTGGAGATCTCTTTTCCTGCCATCCTTGCCAACTCGCCCGTAGTCATACACTCTGTAGGTCACGTTTGAGTTCTGTTGTATCTCAGCTATCAGAATGTCTTTACCAATAGCATGGATGGTGCCCGACTCAATAAAGAGCATGTCACCTTTGTTGACAGGCACTGCATTTAAAACTTCAGTAAGAGTCCCCTGCTCAATCCTTCTGGCGAACTCTTCCTTGGTTATCTCTTTTTTGAAACCATAGTAGAGGCAGGCATCCTCACCTGCATCCATTACATACCACATCTCGGTCTTGCCGTATTGCCCCTCGTTTTTGAGGGCATAGCGGTTATCAGGATGAACCTGAATCGAGAGATTGTCCTTGGCATCAATAAACTTGATCAGAATGGGAAATTCACGGAATCTTCTGCAGTTTCTGCCAAGTACCCGCTTGCCTTCCAAGTCTATGTATTCCCGCAGCGTCTTCCCCTTGTAGCTGCCGTTATCAATTACTGACATTCCATCCGGATGGCATGAAAGCACCCATGCCTCCGCAAGAATATCCCCGTCATACTCAACACCGTATTCATCTGCAAGCCTGTGACCTCCCCACAGATAATCCTTGCAGGCAGGTTTTAATTTCAGTACCGGCATATTTCACCATCCTTTATGATTCACCACCCCTTGAGGGCGCTGATATTGAAGTCCAGAAGTTTGCTCTCGTAGTTGTCCTTGTTCTTCTTCCACTGGTAAGGAGAAGTATTCAGGTACTTCCTGAAGTTGCGGTTGAAGGTAGAAAATGTTGCAAATCCGCTCTCTGCAGCCACAACCTCCATGGAATGATCTGTCTTGTTCATGATCTTGCAGGCTTTCTGAATCCTGACAAGGTTCAGGTAGTCCAGGGGCGACATGTTTATTGCCTCACCAAAGACCTTTCGGAAATTGGTCTCACTCATACTGCATCTTGCCGCAAGATCCGCCATCTTCAGATCGTCTGCAAAATGCGAATCTATGTACTCAAGGGCAGGTCTGATGCCGGTTGTAAGGGAATCATCCCTCTCCTCCATGTGCACCTTCCTGTCAGCTTCCATTGTGCTGTGAAGTCTTATGATCATCAGGATAAAAGCCCGAAGCAGGTTTTGCGTGGTCTCAACATAATAGGGCTTTTTGTCCCTCATCTCCTCCATGATGCGCTTTATTATCTCAGCCATCTCCGGGTACTGAAAATCATTGAGAATGTCGGCGCGCTTGTTGATGATCTCCATGGATTCTCTCTGCTTGGCAGTGTTATCAGGATATATCTGCCTGACTATCTGCTCTGCATCGATGAAAATATACTCCCAGAAATTTTCAACAGGGCTCAGAGTCGTATGGGGGTAATTCGCAGGGATTATCGAGAACATATCCGCCGTGTACTTCCTTATCTTTTCATCCAGGATCAGATCTCCCGCACCATTTCTGCAGTATCCGATCTCAAGAAGGTTGTGGAAGTGAAGGAATTTCTCATCAATCCCGTATACTCTTATCCAGCTCTCTCCAAGAAGAGCCAGGCAGCTCTCCCCCTGGGGTATCTCATAGAATCTGAATTCAATTGTCGGTCGTTTCCTTCTTCCCATATTACTTATTTGCTAAACAGCTCCATATCCTTTTTAAAATTCTCAAATTCGCCGTAGTTGTCAAAAAAGCCTTCAAATGCCTTTATAGTATCTGCCTTAGTTGTGTATTCCTTGCCGTTCGTCCTGGAAGACCAGTCAAAATCTGTACCAACGGTAACGGGCGAATCATATACAAACATATATTCACCGCCCACAGCTCCCTGTTTTACCATCTGGTCAATATCTTCCTGGGTCTCATAATCTGAAATATTGGCCTTGGGTGTCAGATGATATTCCTGTGCAATCAGGAAGACTTCTCCCTTTGCAGCGTCATATTTCCAGTAGTTTTTGGAAACTTCTCCCCAGCCACCTCCAAAATGCTGTGCGGCTATTATTCCGGCCTTCGGATAAAAATACAGCTGGTCGTCTGCCAGGAGCCTATTCAATTTACCATTGCTGTAAACATATAGCCCCTGATATCCGTCAGCATGACTTGCAATCTCATTATTATCGATATAGAGCGCAGGTACTTCCTCTTCTCCCAGAAATACAATCTCATATTTCATTTCATCGGTGGGTATCATAAATTTTGAAGAAGGATTATTGTAACGGCCTTCTCCCGCATACCAGTCAAACTCCTTTGCGGAGATGAGCTTATTAAACTCCTCCAAAGCCTTCAATTTTTCCTGGGTTTCGCCCAGCGATTGATGTTTTATCTCAGAAGAAGTGAATTCCTTCTCAGACTCATTACTCTCCTTAAAAAATCCATCGGCAATTGTTCCTTCAGCCGACACGCTTATTGGTGTCGCCGCAGCAATCATCATTGCCAAAATCGATGCTCCAACGCATTTAAATATACTTGCACAACTCCTTATTTTCATATAGTTTCCTCCACCTTTATTTTATGAGTATTTATAATGCTGCTCGCAAATGCCGTTATCAGTTATTATCATTCCCGGCTTGATATCCCTTAAGTCCTGGTCGATAGCTTCATCTGTCCTCTGACATTCAAAAGCGACTGCAACTGTCCTTAGATTTGCATAGCGAGATAAATACCTGTCGTAAAATCCTCCTCCGTAGCCGATCCGGTTTCCCTGTTCATCAAAAGCCACCATCGGCATGATTGCAAGGGTCCTGTCAGCGTCCTGCCCGTCATACAATATGCTCTCCTCTGTGATCTCCGGTTCCCGAATATGACAATATCCCTCACTCAGATCCTCAGGATAGCTTATGCGGACAAATTCCATAATCCCGCTTCTTTTATCCGTAACTTTTGGGCAAAAGACATTTATGCCCCGTGAGAGGCAGTCCAGAATGATCTCATCTGTGGACACCTCGCTCCCCATAGATGCATAGATAAGTATATTTACAGCTTCCAGATATGCACCGGTTCCTGTGAGCTTCTCAAATACTGTCCTGCTCTTTGCCGCTATTTCTGCCTCAGGCATGGAATTCCTTGTCTCCAGAGCCTTTTTCCTAAGCAATTCTTTATTCATCATCTTCTCCTGCCTGCTGCGACAAGCTCCGCTATCCTTATACCATCAATCGCCGCGGACATGATGCCTCCCGCGTATCCGGCTCCCTCGCCGCAGGGATAAAGGCCCTTAATATTTACCGACTCGCCGTCATCGCCTCGAAGTATCCTCACAGGCGAAGATGTTCTGCTCTCAACGCCTGAGACTATAGCCCTGTCATCGTTGTAGCCTTTTATTGCCCTGCCAAAGGACTCCATTCCTTCAGCAAATGCTCTGCCCAGCCCCTCGGGAAGAATGCTGTGAACATCCGCAAAAATGTATCTTCCTTTAGTTTGCGGGGTGAACTCTCCCTTAAAAAACTCATCATTCAATGACTCATCTGTGATATCGCCGGAATCAGCCGATGCCTTTATTCCTGTCACCGCCTCTTTGAAATCTCCATAGTATTCAACGGGGATACATCCTTTACCTGTCTCGAATGCCTTTCTTTCAAGGTCTCTCTGGAATTCCACGCCTGCGAGTACATCCTCCGATCCAAAATCTTTAGGATCCACAGTTATTATTATCGCAGAGTTCGCGTTTTGCCCGTCTCTGCCGGAATAGCTCATTCCGTTTACCGCAAGCATTCCTTCCTCTGAGGACGCATTTACAACAAATCCTCCCGGACACATGCAAAAAGAATACACGCCTCTTCCTTCAGATGTCTGCGCAGTCAGCTTATAGGGCGCAGCAGGAAGTCCCTTAGGATAAGCATCCCCATACTGCGACCTGTTTATCAGTCTCTGCGGGTGCTCTACCCGGAAGCCTACTGCAAATGCCTTAGGCTGCATAGAAACATTCATGTCTCTCAGCATATAAAAAGTGTCCCTGGCACTGTGACCGATTGCAAGTACAACACCGCTGCATTCAAATGTGCCCTTAGTGGTTCTGACACCTGTAACCTGATTTTTACCGTCAGTCAGGATATCATCTGCTCTGCATTCAAAAACAACTTCGCCGCCAAAGTCAATTATTGAATTTCTCATATTCTTAACAACAGTCCGCAGTATATCCGTTCCTATATGAGGTTTGGCTTCATATCCTATACTCTCAGGCGCGCCGTGTGCCACAAAAACATCCAGAGCCTCAGTCATCCTGCCGTTTTTGTCTCTCACAACAGTGTTGAGCTTGCCATCCGAAAAGGTTCCTGCGCCTCCCTCTCCGAACTGTACATTAGTCTCTTTGTCAAGCTCGCCCGTCTCCCAGAACCTCTCTACAGATTTCTGCCTTTTATCGACGTCCGCACCTCTCTCAATAACAGTAACCTTATAACCGTTCTTCGCAAGTTCGTAGGCGCAAAACAGCCCGGCGGGTCCCATGCCGATAACAACAATTCTCTCTTTTTGTGATGCCATATCAGTCTTTGCGCCGTTCGACAGGGCATTTACATTCTCCCAGAAATCATAGCTTTGAGGCTTTGAAATGCTGATATTTTTATCCTTTATCCGCCTTATCACATCTGTGTCAGACCTTCCTGATACAGATACATCCACCACATAGATGTGGAATATCAAAGGTTTCTTTCTTGCGTCTATTGAGTGTTTTACGATCCGCAGATCCTCTATATCTTTTTTACCCACACGCAATAACCCCGCAGCCTTCTTGCCCAAAAGCCCCCGGAGCTGTTCAATACTCATATTCTTATTGTCATGCTGCAATTTTATCTGATTTATTCTGATCATAAAAAAACCTATAGTGACGATGCCGTTCCCGCGATGCTGCCGCTCGTCCAGGCCCATTGAAGATTGTATCCTCCGCATCTTCCGTCCACATCTACCATTTCGCCGATGCAGTATATACCGTTGTCACCGCGAAATGCCATGTCGCTTCCTATATTTCCGAGGCTGACTCCGCCGGCTGTCACCTGCGACGCCTTATATCCATAGTCCGAGTCAATCCTGACTTTCAGGCTCCTGTAGCTGTCAAGAATACACTCAGCCATACTCGCTGAGATGTTTTTCATCTTCATGGTTCTTGAGAGTTTCATCCTGCTCATAATCATCTCATTCACATAGCTGTTGTAAAAGCCAAGAAGAAATTCCTCTAAAGTCCTCTCATCACCAAGTCTTAGCATGTCAGCCTTGAGTGCTCTGAAATCATTCTCATCATAGTCAGGGAAAAAATCTATCACAGCAAATACAGGCTTTCCTTCCTCGATATATCCCGAGATCTCCCGGCTCGCCTGCATAACGGGAATCCCTGAAATCCCGTCTGTGGTAAGCTGTATCTCTCCGTATTCAGTGCAAAGTACTTCGCTGCCGAGCAAAAAAGATACCTCTGCTGTGCATCTTACACCTGCCCCCGGCATAACCTCATCGCTGCTGCACTTAAATCCTACAAGAGCCGGATGAGTCTTCTTGATGTCCATACCCAGCTTTTCGCAGATGTAATATCCATCGCCGGTGGACATCGTGCTCTTAGCTCCCGAGAGGCCTCCTAGAGCAAGGATCACAGCGTCTGCCCGCAGCTTGCCCTTGTTGGTTGAAACCTCGTAAAGGTGTTCCCCTGCGCTTTTAATGCTCTTGACCTGTTCATCAAATCTCACCTCGATGCCAAGTCTTTTTATCTCATTTTCAAGAGCCCTTACTACAGTCGCCGCCTGCCCTGACAGAGGATAGATATAGCCGTCCTCACTCTTTACAACTACTCCCAGCGATTTAAAAAAACAGATGACATCCTCCACTCCATAGATGGAAAGCCATTCTTTCATGCGCGCCCTGGCTGAGGGATTGTAATACTCCTCCCTCATGTCCAGGTTGGTCATGTTGCACCTTCCGTTACCTGTCATCGACAGCTTTTTACCCAGGACAGAATTCTTTTCTATGATTGTAACCTTCGCACCGTTTCTGGCAGCATAAATCGCAGCGCACATCCCCGATGCTCCGCCGCCTGCCACGCAAATTCTCTTTTCCAAAAAATCATTCCTCTTCGCGATTGCCGTTTCCAAGCATTACCGATACTCCCTTGAAAAGGCCTCCAAGTGGTACATTTTTAAGTTCATGATATCTTATAGTCCTTGTTGCGATCATCGCCAGCATGAATATGATCCAGCAGATCACCGCACAGATCAGGAAAGTCAGAATTTCCCCGATAAGCCCTACAAAGAGCTTGTCCAGAAGAAATACAACAAGCCCTGCAATTATCGAGGAAACAAGCGGAAAGATTATTGTCCGTCTCGGATCCATTCTGAAATTAAGGACTTTACGAATCATGAAAAACGACAGTACATCGTAAACAGCAAGAGATAAGATCGTCGAATAGACAAGCGCATATATCCCAAGATGCAGGACGAGAACAAAGAGTACAAGACCTGCAATATGTACAACAAACGCTACTGCCGTATTAAGAATGATTACCAGCGACTTACCCATATGGCCGATAAGCCATGAGTGCATGATGGCAAAGGAAAGTAAAAATATCCCCGCCGCTGCCGGAATCATCAGTTTATCGGAGAGCGATCCGGTCTTTCCATAAAGAACAGCCTGCACCGTTGAAGGAACTGCAAACACAAACGCAGTCACAGGCATTACCAGCATATTAAAGAACCGGAGTGTGTTCTTATACCTCTCACGGGCGCCTTCGAGCTCATCTCTTTCAAACCTTGCCATTATCCTGTTCCATCTTTTGATGTAAAAGATGCAGCAAAGAACGGAAACGAGAACAACAGAAGGCAGTATCCTTCCGGCGTAAACTCCGAACTGCGTCATATAATCGATCTGTGTATCAGGTTTTCTTGCATAGGCAACATAGAATATCTGATCTATCAGCGCCATAAGCGGGAGTGATATGTACAAAAGCAGATGTGGCCTTATGCCGGCGATGACGTCGTTTTTGTTGTCCAGATACTTGGGAGCACCTGACTTAACAAAGTCAGCTATCTCAGCTTTTCTCAGGTGAAAGCTTACAAAAGTCTGAATGAATCCGGCAAAAGCCCCCGCGAAGAGTCCGATCATCATCCCGCACGAACCATATACTGCGCTGAATTCGCTTATATGGAACAGATCATTGACCCTTACTCCGTAGCTGTAAATGATCTCTACCGCCACAGTGCCCACAATAAGAGAAATCATCGAAACAAGAATGTCCGAGATAAAAATAGGTCTTGTATAGCCTATTCCCTGGAGATAGCCGCGTATCACGCCCTGCCCTCCAAGAAAGAGTATCGCCGCGCCGGCAATGGCAAGCTGGAAAAATCCGCGCTCCGCCCCCAGGAGTACTCCTGCGAACTTAAGGCTTAAAAGTATGATCAAAGCCCCAATCAAAACAGCTCCTATGGCAAGAAATCTGATCGATTTTATCATGTTGGCTTCTGCGTTGTAATACTGGGATCTCCTCGCCCTGAGCCTTACCATAACATAGACCGCTTTCTGCGCGGCAAGAACTATCCCCATATAGCAGGTGAAATACGCAAAGCATGGTCCTGCGCTGAAAAATGCACCTTTGTCGCCAAATATTCTCTGACATATGATCACATATATCATCATGACAATGACAGAAAAATAAACTGCTGCAGTTAATATATCAGGCCTTATTCTGTTTGCTTCTGTATGTGATTTCATTGTGCCGGCTCCCGTCAATTTCTTGTAATTCCAAGTTCAGTAAGAGCTTTTTCCTGCTTTTCTTCCATTACCCTTGCTTCTTCCTCTTCCATGTGGTCATACCCGCAAAGGTGAAGCATGCTGTGCGCTACAAGAAAAGAAAATTCCCTCCTTGTACTGTGACCAAATTCAAGTGCCTGCGAGCGCACCCTGTTTTCATTGATCACTATGTCGCCAAACATTATATGACCCGTGTCGGGATCAAGCAGATCATTTTTCTGAGATTCTATTACAGAAAAGTCTCCTGGTTCTTCATAACTTACCGTGGGAAAAGAGAGAACATCTGTCGGAGAATCTATCCCCCTGAAGTCTTTATTCATTTCCCTTATGCCCTCATCATCAGTTATCAGGAGACTGATATCTGCGTCATAATTAAAGCCTTCAGCTTTCAGAACCTGCTCTGCAACACTGATGGCAGTCTTTTCAATATCAAAATCAAATTCAGCGTTTACCTCATTGTCAATGTAAAAAGTCATAGTAAAGCTTCTCTTTCTTCAAAAGTTTTCTCATTGTTTCGTAGTCTTTAAAAGTCACCTCATAGACCTTGAGCTCACCTTTCTTCTCCTTGTTCTCAAAGATGGTGTCAATGAGCTTTTCATAATCAATTTTAGCATTTTTATTTTGTTTTAAAAGATGCATTATAGTTGCAACAACCGTCTCACTCATAAGGACTAAGAGCGCTTCAGCAGACTTTGTCTTTTTGTACGCCGGATCGGTGTATTCATGTAACAGTTCTATGGCCTCATCAGGGAAATTATTGTCAGTATAATAGTGCTCTATCTGCTCCCATCCGGTCTTATTTTCGGCAGTGCCTATCCTGTGATAATACGAGCAGGTCTTGACTGCCCTAGCGTTTAGTGAGAGCGCAAAAGCAAGTCTCTCTGCGAGATATGCGGTATGGATTGCCCTGAAATATTCATCTTTGTTTTTCTCCTTAAGGGAAACAAGAAGATGAAATTCAGTATCATTTATCTCAATATACATATCATTGGTCTTTCTTATTACATAGACCCCAAACATGTTCAGGAATATCAGAAGTATCATTAGATTGATAAGCAGATTAAACGCCGGCATTATGAGCATTCCGGGTGATATCCTTCTGTTCTGGAACAGCAGATAAAATGCCGTAAGCAAAACAGCCTGTATCATAAGACATATAAAGATGGGAAGCGCAATCGAAGTGTCTTCCTTAAGGTCTCTGAAAAGAGCTATCGCAATCGCGCCCGCGATCACATACATAAAAAGTTCTGAATAATCCCCGCCCTGTTCAAGCATTACTGAGATCATGGCAAGGCAGGTTCCGCAGATCATTCCGATCTCACAGTTAGACATGAGGGACAGAATTACAAATAAAGACATATACGGCCAGAAAACGCTTGGAATAAATGAAAACAGGCACGCAAGAGCTATACTGATAAAGTAGGCGATAAAGAATCTGCTCTTTTTAATGCTGTTGTCAAACAAAAATCCGCTCGTTCCCCTTTTGCACGCATCAGCGACCATAAAAATGACGCATCCAGCCATAATGAGTGAAGCGATGGTATTTCGAAGGATTTTGTCTATATCCGACCCGGTTATAAAAGAGACCGCAAATACGGATATTCCGGTAAAAAGAAAAGCGATAAAATATAAAAGCTCTATTCGTTTATTGGGGCTATTCTCACCTTCCATTGTTCCTGTTTTTCTCCAGTTTCCGAACGTTCTTTATATTTTTCTTATTTGCAGCCTTTTTTTCATAGTCTTCATAGGCCTTAACTATCTTCTGTACAAGAGGGTGTCTCACCACGTCAGCGCTTGTCAGATTGCAGAAAGCAATATCATCGATTCCCTTAAGTACCGCCGCGGCAACGTCAAGGCCGGACTTGACATCAGGCGAAAGGTCTTTTTGTGTCGCGTCTCCTGTTATGATCGCTCTTGAACCAAAACCTATCCTGGTCAGGAACATTTTCATCTGCTGTGGAGTGGTATTCTGTGCTTCATCGAGAATGATGAACGCGTTGTCAAGGGTTCTTCCTCTCATATAGGCCAGAGGTGCTACCTCTATGAGACCCTTCTCCATGTTTTTAAGGAAATTCTCTGCTCCCATTATCTGATAGAGCGCATCATAGAGCGGTCTTAAGTATGGATCGACCTTGCTCTGCAAATCTCCCGGAAGAAAGCCAAGCTTCTCGCCGGCTTCTATCGCTGGTCTTGTCAGGATAATCCTTGATACCTCATCCCTCTGGAAAGCAGTAATAGCCATAGCCATGGCAAGGTATGTCTTGCCGGTTCCCGCAGGTCCTATTCCGAATACGATCATCTTGTTTCTTATGGCATCAATATATCTCTTCTGTCCAAGAGTCTTAGGCCTTATAGGTTTTCCCGATATGGTATGGCAGATCACATCTCTGTCTATATCTGCCAGGACATTGTCACTGTTTTGGGCTGCGGGTTCCATATCAGGCTCTTTCTTGAGTGATATGGCATACTCCACGCTCTGCTCTTCTATGGAAGATCCTCTTCTCGAGAGCTGCACCAGCTCCCTTATGATCTGTGATGCCTTGGCGGCATCATCTTTCTGACCAATGATATGGAGTTGTCCGTTTCTGTCAATGACTTCTACATGCAGACTGTTTTCTATTTTCCTGATATAGTTGTCATTGTCGCCAAATATATTTCTCTCATCATCTGCTGTAAGTGACAATGTAAGTTCCGTTATTTCACTCATTAAAAGTAATAATCTCCCGTCTATTTGTGATAAGGCTCACCTGATATTATCCTGAAAGCTCTGTAAATCTGTTCAAGCAGTATGACTCTCATCATCTGGTGCGGAAAAGTCATGTCTGAAAAGCTAAGCGCCATATCTGATCTCTTGCAGATGCTCTCATGCAGTCCAAGAGAACCTCCTATCACAAACTGTATATGGCTGTCACCGCCAACCTGTCTTTGCTTAATAAAGTCCGAGAAGCCCTCGGAAGTCAGTCTTTTTCCCTTGATCTCAAGTGTGCACACATAGGCCTTATCATCCAGATATTTTAATATCCTGTCTGCTTCCTTCTTTTTGATCTGCTCACAGATCGCTTCTTTCGCGCCATCCGGTGTCTTCTCATCTGCAACCTCGATTATCCTGATCGAAGTATATCGCGACAGTCTCTTGGTGTACTCAAGGATCGCGTCATTCCAGTATTTCTCTTTGATCTTTCCAACGCAGATAATACTAATCATTTTTTCTCTTTGCCACCGGTAATTATTCCGGTCACACCATTGTTTTTGTTACTCTTCTCTGAGAAATACAGGTGATTTTCACTATTTTCTCTCTCATCCATAACCGGCAGGAATCCGTTCTTATCAATTGCTGCGTAAGGAATCTGTTCAAAGCTTCCTCTTTCGCATTTCCCGACCCATTCAGTCGTATCATTGTCAGGGGCAACGGTTATGATATACATATCACCGTTGTACAGTCCTTTGGAAAAGCCGCCGATGGCATTCTGAAGATAAATATCCCTGGAATTCATCCTGTCACTTATATAGTCCAGATGCTCCTGTCCCTTACCATCCGGCAGGTCATTAGCCCATCCGCCGCTATAAAGGTGCTCTGAGATAACATTGTCAGAATATGACGGATAAAAACAGAACCATGTTCCCTCTCCGCTTCTGACACCTCCTGCCCAGCTTCCGAAGTAATACTGGCCTGAAGAATATACAGCAAGCCCTGTTCCAGAAGGAAGCCCCATTTCGTCCCTCTCGCCGTAGTAGTAAAAGTCACTGCTTCCTGTGAGGGTATAAGACATAGCCTCAAATCTCTCAAGGTGTGCAAGATCGCGAACTGCCGCAGTATTGCCGTCTTCCCAGTAGGTATACATCTCTTTGAGCTGTTCATTGATGTTAAGCTTCATGGACTTATAAACATTTTTAAGAACAGCTTCTTTCTTTGGATAAAATCCATCCGCCGGCTTGGAAGAAGATGCATTCTTCTGAGTTGATGCCGAGCTTGCAGCTGCAGTCGCCTCAGATGATGAAGATTTAAGCGATGAAGATGACTGCAGGACATCCGAATTCACTGAAGATTCTGATGTAGAAGCGGATGAACCGCTCATACTGGTACTATCAGACTTACCACTGTTTCCCTCATCTGATGTCATCTGAACAGAAGAAAGGAGTGCCCCGCCGTTACCTTGCAGCTCAGCTCCGCCATCTGCATACTCCATTATATTCTCAGCCATTTTGGTATCGTCCACGGATTTATCGTCGGTTTTACCAAAAGCAAGAAACAGTACCAGTATCAGAAGTATGACAGCGGCAACTCCCGCAGTTATCGCAATTTTTATCTTTTCATCTTTTTCCATTTATTACAGCTCCGTTAAAACAATCTTAGACTGCCGCGGTATGCCGCGGCAGTCTATCATGATCGTATTATTTTTTTGAAAGGTATTCATCAATACCTGCGGCAGCAGCCCTACCTGCACCCATTGCAAGGATAACTGTTGCAGCGCCTGTGACAGCGTCTCCGCCGGCAAATACACCGGGCTTGGAAGTCTGTCCATTCTGTTCATCAGCAACAATACACTTTCTTCTGTTTACATCAAGTCCCTGTGTTGTAGAAGAAATCAAAGGATTCGGTGATGTTCCAAGCGACATTATAACTGCATCACAGTCAATAGTGAACTCAGACCCCGGTATCTCAACAGGACTTCTTCTGCCTGACTCATCGGGCTCTCCAAGTTCCATTCTGATGCAGGTTATGCTCTTAACCCATCCGTTCTCATCCTCGTGGATCTCAACAGGGTTTGTGAGAAGGTCAAATATTATGCCCTCTTCCTTGGCATGTCCTACCTCTTCCTTACGTGCAGGAAGCTCTTCCTCGCCACGTCTATAAACAACATGAACCTCGGCTCCGAGACGAAGTGCTGTTCTTGCAGCGTCCATGGCAACATTACCGCCGCCTACGACAACGCATTTCTTGGGTTTCATGATAGGTGTTGTTGAGTTATCATCAAATGCCTTCATGAGGTTGCTTCTTGTCAGGAACTCATTTGCGGAAAATACGCCAAGAGCCTGCTCTCCCGGAATGTTCATGAATCTTGGAAGTCCGGCGCCGGATCCGATGAATACGGCCTCAAAGCCCTCTTTCTCCATGAGTTCATCTATTGTAACGCTCTTTCCTATAACAACGTCAGTCTCAAGCTTTACTCCGAGTGACTTGACATTCTCGATTTCCTTCTTGACTACATCATCCTTGGGAAGACGGAACTCAGGGATTCCATATACAAGAACACCGCCGGCCTCATGAAGAGCCTCGAAGATGGTTACATCATATCCCATCTTGGCAAGGTCTCCTGCGCAGGTAAGTCCGGAAGGACCTGAACCTATAACTGCGACCTTCTTGCCCTTCTTCTCCTTGGCGCCCTCAGGCTTGATTCCCATCTCTCTTGCGGTATCTGCAACATATCTCTCAAGCTTACCGATTGAAACCGGATCACCCTTGATACCCCTTACGCATCTGCCTTCACACTGACTCTCCTGAGGACATACACGTCCGCAGACAGCAGGAAGCGCGCTGGATTTGCTTATGGTCTGGTATGCAGCCTCCACATTGCCTTCCTTGACATGCTGTATAAATCCGGGTATGTCAATCGCTACCGGGCAGCCTTCCACACACTTGGGGTTCTTACAGTTAAGGCATCTTACAGCCTCTTTTTCCGCTTCTTCTTTATTATATCCAAGACAAACTTCTTTGAAGTTTTTAGCCCTTTCTTTTGCATCCTGCTCGCGCACAGGAACTCTGACAAAGCCGTCCATATTATAATCCTCCAATCATTTTAAAATTTACTCGCAGTTTCCACATCCGCCGTGATGTGTATCGCCTTCCTGTGCCTTAAGAAGGAGTCTTCCCTCTTCAGTCTTATAAAGTTTCATACGATTCATAGCCTGATCGAAGTCAACCTTATGTCCGTCAAACTCAGGTCCGTCAACACAGGCAAACTTTACTTCGCCGCCAACGGTGAGTCTGCATGCACCGCACATTCCGGTACCGTCAACCATTATAGGATTCATACTTACTACGGTAGGTATTCCGAGTTCCTTGGTAAGCTTGCATACGAATTTCATCATGATCATCGGGCCGATTGCCACGCAGTGATCATATTTATTGCCCTCATTCCACAGATCCTGAAGTGCGACTGTAACCATTCCGCTCCTTCCATAGGATCCGTCATCTGTTGTGATGTGAAGGTTGCACACCTCTTTAAATCTGTCCTCCAGGATAACCAGATCCTTGTTCTTGGCTCCGATAATGACATCACAGTCTACACCGTGTTCCTTGAGCCACTTAGCCTGAGGATAAACAGGTGCTGTTCCGACACCGCCCGCGATGAACACGATCTTCTTTTTCCTGAGCTCCTCAATGTCTTCCTCAACAAGGTCTGAAGGTCTTCCCAAAGGTCCGACTACATCAGCAAGTTCGTCACCGGCCTTAAGCTTTGACAGCTTCGTTGTCTCTGCTCCGATAGCCTGTACTACTATCTCGACAGTTCCCTTCTCTCTGTCATAGTCGCAGATAGTAAGCGGGATTCTCTCTCCGTCTTCATGAACACGAATGATAAGAAACTGTCCCGGCAGACATGATCCGGCAACACGCGGAGCCTCAACTATCATTTGAAAAATGTTAGTTGTAAGCTCATTAGCCTCCAAAATCTTAAACATACTAAACCTCCTCCATTTTTGCTTTTATAACATGATAAATGAACAGCAATTTAATTGCAATTATACATTTATCATCTGTTCGAAATTGTTATCAGTGTATATTTCCCGCTTGAGTCATATCCAAGCCTGTTTACTGTTCCATCATGGGTGTTTACGGCATAGATAAGCCCCGTGGGAGTGGTTATTCCATCGTAGGATACGTGGTTCTCAACGACCATATAATACTCACCGGCGCCTTCTATCTCGATGATCGAATTATATATGTACTCATTATGTCCATCGAGTCCTCTTACCTGTCCTGATGTATCAAGGAGAATGTCAAGTCGCACCAGTGTGTTTACAAGCGCGTTTACTGCCTGTTCCGCCGTAACGAGCCTGGAAAATACAAGATGGTAATCTCTTTCGACAATCTCACTGTGATTGCCCTCATTGTCAAATGCGATAAACTTGAAATGGCTCTTCCCCACAGGCATGATGATAGGCGAGACATACTGTTTAGATTCCATTGTAGGATCGCTTCCGTCTGTTGTATAGAATATGGTATTGCCCGGCTCACATACCGCAACTATCATGGTGTTCTGATTGTATTCTCCACTCGCTTCCATGATCTGCGGATCGGCAGGCGCGCCTTTTTCTATTATGTACTCATTCTCAGCCATGACACTGGAAATACCGTATTCATTGACAGCTATCGCTTTGATGTTGTATGTGCCCTCGTTGTCCAGCAGTATATTCCCCTGGTAAAGGATACTGTTCTGGTCAGGATCCACATCGTTTACAGTGTAATAGATCCTGCAGTCGGATCCGTCACTCATCCTGATCGATACATCCGCCACCTCGTATGTACCTCCGGACGGCGTCATCGAAGGCATATTGGGTACATATTTAACCCTGACATCGTTAAGGTATTCATTGTCAATTCTAAGAAGTTCCGACAGGCTTTCATTGTCGCCGTTCTGCCTGTATATGGATATGATCCCGTCATAGGCAGACTGTATCTTATCCCCGGGGAAAAGATCTGCATCCGTGATCAGCATAAGTGTATCTACTGCCTTTTCATAGTCGCCCATATCAAGGTAATAATCTGACAGTCTAAACAGTATATCTGAGTTGGACGGGTTCTCCCTGTGTCCTTCAAGCAGATACTCTATTGCCTTGTCTGTATCACCCTTGACTTTCTCACCCTCAGCAGCCGTGAGATAGTACAGTGCTGTCTTATTGTCGTAGTTAAGGAACAAAGAAATCCCGATCACAGCCAGCACTATTACAACGACAGCCCCGGCGATAAGCTTCCACCTCTTTAAAATGCTACGCAGCAGCCTTCTCTTTCGCCTTATTCTCTCACGTCTTAACTTTTCTTCTTTATTAAGTTCGTCCGCAACTCCTGACAGAGTTGCATTTATTTCGTTCTCAACTTCCGGGTCGAAATCCGGGACAAAATTGATCTCTGTACCGCAGTTGTCACAATACATATGTCCATCCGGAATTTCAAAACCACAATTAGGACATTTCATTTACACTCCAAGCCTGCCAAGCGCAGCTTCATAACAGTTGTTCATAAGCATCGCAATTGTCATGGGACCAACGCCGCCGGGTACCGGTGTTATAGCACATGTCAGCGGCGCAACTTCATCAAAGAGAACATCTCCGCAGAGCTTGCCATCACTGTTCCTGTTGATGCCAACATCAATTACCACAGCGCCTTCCTTTACATGATCGGCGGTTATAACTCCGGCCTTGCCGACTGCAGCTATAAGGATATCAGCTCTTTTGCAGACCTTCTCAAGATCCACAGTCCTTGAATGGGCAACGGTTACAGTTGCGTTCTCCCTGAGCATCAAAAGAGACATTGGCTTTCCAACTATGTTGGAACGACCTACTATAACACATTCCTTGCCGGAGATGTCATAGCCGGGAACTCCTCTTTTTATCAGCTGTATGATTCCTGCCGGCGTACATGATACAAATCCCTTCTCCCCTATGACCAGTGAACCGACATTGACAGGGTGAAATCCGTCGACATCCTTGGATGGCAGAATGGCATTTATCACTTTCTTCTCATCAATCTGAGGCGGAAGCGGCATCTGCACGAGTATTCCGTCCACGTCCTCCCTCTCGTTCAGCGTATCGATCAGATCAAGCAGCTCATCTTCATCGGTTTCCTCAGGAAGCTCGTATGACAAAGAATTAATTCCAACATATTCACAGGCCTTCTTTTTGTTTCTTACATACACCTGTGAAGCAGGGTTCTCTCCCACAAGAACCACGGCAAGAGTAGCTGTGATCCCCCGCTCTTTGAGAGAAGCTATCTTTACCTTAAGTTCGTCCTTTATATCCTGTGCAATCTTCTTACCATCAATTATAGTCCCGCTCATATTCGCTCCTCTTTCTGATCAGAACAAACCAACAATTTTGCCTTCTTCGTTGACATCAATATCAAATGCTGCCGGTCTCTTTGGCAGTCCGGGCATAGTTACAATCGCTCCGGTAAGTGCAACGACAAAACCTGCGCCGGCAGATACATAGGCCTCTCTTACGGTGATATTGTAATCCCTTGGTCTTCCGAGCATGGAAGGATCATCAGAAAGCGAATACTGGGTCTTGGCCATGCAGACGGGAAGCTTGCCGAATCCCATCTCTTCAATCTTGGCGAGCTGTCTGTTTGCAGCAGGGAGGAATGTAACTCCATCGGCACCGTATATCCGAGTTGCGACTGCATTTATCTTATCCTTGAGAGACATGTCATCCTCGTAGATAGGAGCGTAATTTGAAGGCTTGGTGTTAATGGTTTCTATTACCTGCTTAGCAAGGTCTTCTCCTCCTTCGCCGCCTTTAGCCCATACCTCTGAAAGCGCAAACTTACAGCCCCTCTCTTCGCAGAAGTTCTTTACAAATTCCGTCTCAGCCTGCGTGTCTGTGAGGAAGGAGTTAAGGGTAACAACCACGGGAACACCGTACTGCTGAATATTCTCTATATGCTTTTCAAGGTTGACAATTCCCTTCTTAAGAGCCTCAAGATTCTCCTCTCCAAGGTTCTTTTTGTCAACGCCGCCATTGTACTTAAGCGCTCTTACAGTGGCAACAAGCACAACCGCGTCAGGCTTAAGTCCTGCGATCCTGCACTTGATATCAAGGAACTTCTCAGCGCCAAGATCAGCACCGAATCCGGCCTCGGTTACTGTATAGTCAGCAATGCCAAGAGCTGTCTTAGTTGCCCTTACTGAATTGCAGCCATGTGCAATATTGGCAAATGGGCCTCCGTGTACGATTACAGGTGTATGCTCAAGTGTCTGTACAAGATTAGGCTTGATCGCATCCTTCAAAAGAGCCGCCATCGAACCTACCGCATTCAGATCTTTGGCAGTCACAGGCTCTCCTGAAACCGTGTAAGCCACTATGATCCTTGAAAGCCTCTTCTTGAGATCTTCCATGTCGCTTGCAAGGCACAGAATTGCCATTATCTCCGAAGCAACAGTTATAACAAAGTGATCCTCTCTCGGAACTCCGTCTGCCTTGGCTCCAAGGCCAACCACGATGTTGCGAAGCGCCCTGTCGTTCATGTCTTCTGCTCTTTTCCATATGATCTGCCTGGTGTCAATTCCAAGCTCATTGCCCTGCTGTATATGATTGTCTAAAAGTGCCGCAAGAAGATTGTTTGCTGATGTTATTGCATGAAAATCACCGGTAAAGTGAAGGTTAAGATCTTCCATCGGAACTACCTGGGCATAACCGCCGCCTGCTGCTCCGCCCTTGATTCCAAAACAGGGTCCCAGTGAAGGCTCTCTGAGAGCAATTACAGTCTTGTATCCAAGTCTGTTAAGCGCATCACCAAGTCCGACACTCGTAGTTGTCTTACCCTCACCAGCCGGTGTCGGATTTATTGCAGTAACGAGAATAAGTTTACCTTTTTTGTTATCAGCAGCCTTTTTGAGGTACTCTTCCGAAAGCTTGGCCTTGTATCTGCCATAGTACTCAAGGTCGTCCTCGGTTATACCGAGTTTGCCGGCAACTTCTCTGATATGAAGCATCTTAGCTTCCTGTGCGATTTCAATGTCACTCTTTACAGCCATTTCAAATCTCCTTTGCATTTAGACAGTTTACTGCTCCTGATTGACATAGGCTTCAAAATCTGCCTTTGTCATAAGTACTTTTCTGGGCTTGGTTCCTTCCTCATCACCGACAACGCCCGCTTCACAGAGCTGATCCATGATCCTCGCCGCCCTGTTGAAGCCTATCTTGAAGACTCTCTGCAGCATGCCGATTGATGCTTTTTCTTTTTCTATGATAATGTTCCCGGCCTGAACAAAGTACTCATCTCTTCCGTCTCCCGAATCTGCGCCGCTTGCACCGCCGCCACCCGGAGCGCTGCTCTGAAGGTTCTGTATCTGCTGTTCTATCTCTTCCGATCCATACGAGGTCTCCACATTCTGCCCTCGCAGGAAATCCGTAACTGCCTGTACTTCTTTATCCGATACAAATGCTCCCTGTACTCTCGCAGGTTTATTGTAGCCCTGCGGGTAAAAGAGCATGTCGCCCTTTCCGAGAAGCTTCTCGGCACCGGTAATATCAAGGATAGTCCTTGAATCGACACCGCTCGATACCGCAAACGCAATTCTGCTGGGCATATTGGCTTTGATCAGACCCGTAATTACGTCTACCGAAGGTCTCTGCGTAGCTATTATCAGATGAATGCCGGCGGCTCTTGCCAGCTGTGTAAGTCTGCAGATAGCTGTCTCAACCTCGTTGGAAGCGACCATCATTAGGTCGGCAAGCTCATCAACGATGACAACAATCTGTGGAAGAACCTTCATGGCAGGGTCGTCGCTCTCTGCAGCAATCTTGTTATAGCCCTTTAGGTCTCTTACTGAGTTATCCGCGAATTTCTTGTATCTGTCGGTCATCTCAGCAACAGCCCAGTTAAGCGCTGCGGCGGCCTTCTTGGGATCTGTGACAACAGGTATCATAAGGTGAGGTATGCCGTTGTAGATACTAAGCTCAACAACCTTGGGGTCTATCATGATGAGCTGCACATCCTTGGGATCCGACTTATAAATAAGGCTCATTATGATCGTGTTGATACATACGGACTTACCTGAGCCCGTTGCTCCCGCAATAAGAAGATGGGGCATCTTGGCGATATCCGTCACCACTACCTTGCCTGCGATGTCCTTGCCAACCGCAAAAGCAAGTCTCGATGAGAAATTCCTGTACTCATCCGATTCGAAAAGATCCCTCAGTGCAACTGCCTGATTCTCCTTGTTCGGTACCTCTATGCCAACTGCAGCCTTGCCGGGAATCGGTGCCTCGATCCTTATGTCACTGGCTGCGAGATTCATCTTGATATCATCAGCAAGTCCCACTATCTTATTGACCCTGACTCCTGCCTCCGGCTGAAGCTCAAACCTTGTAACAGCAGGTCCCTGACTTATATCCGTCACTTTGACATTTACACCAAATGTCTTAAGGGTCTCCTGAAGCTTGGCTCCGGTTTCCCTAAGCTGCCATGCCGAGTCCGGATTATTGTTCTTTTTGCCCCTCTCCAAAAGTTCAATTGGAGGAAATACATATTTCTTTGGAACTTCGTTTTTGTGTTTCTCAATAGCTTTTTCCATGCCGGGGCTGGTAGTTCTCGGACCCGTGTAAGGAACTGCTGAGACAGCTGCACCATTTATCGAAGTATCTGCGCCCTTACTCATCGAGATATGATCCTGTGCATGGATCACATAGTCACCGTTCTTGCCGTTACCAAGATGCTCAGCGTGAACCGGTACGTCGGAAAGCGGATCATCTGAGGTCCTCGGAAGCTCTCCCGCCCTTGCGACAAGCCTTACAGGTCCTGCTTCAGAAGCTCTCTCAGGCTCCTTCTCATTCTGCGTGCTGTCTTCTACCGTTTCATGATACTCCTGTGTATCACGATATTCTTCTTCATGATATTCTTCATCATGATACTCTTCTTCATCATGATATTCCTCGTTATAATGATCGTCTGTATCATGCCCCCTGTACTCCTCATAGTCCCGATCGTGACTATAGTCATCTTCAGGTCTTAGTTTGTACACACTCTCTTTATGGCTCTTCCTGTCGCCGGAAGTCTCATACCCGGAAGGTCCGTCATCGCTCCTGCCCGCGCTCATGATCTTCTCTATTGCTTCATCCCTTATCTCATCACTGTTTAGAATGATCTCATGTATATCATCATGAAACTCATCTTCATCAGGGATAAAGAGATTGCTGTTATTGTCAGGTGCCTGGGAAGGCTCAGCCAAAGCCAGGGAATCCTGCACCTCAACAGGTGCTTCTTCATCCTTATCAAGCTCAGTATCCAGCATTACTCCGGATACCTTCTTTTCCATACGAAGAATTTTCTCATCTTCCTTCTGCTCGATGGCAAGGCGTCTTTCTTCTTCTATCTCAGCTCGCCTTTGTTCCATCTTTTCCCTGCGTCTTTCAGCATAATCTCTGTAGTTGTCCGCCTCCTGCCTCGTCTTCTCGATGATCCGTCTTCCGCCCTTCTTAAGGCCTCCGACAAAAGAGTGCTGCGTGAACACCACAACTGCAGCGATTCCCACAAGTAAAAGCAGAAGCACGGTCCCTACGATAGAGAGATATTTATAGAAAAGATATGCCAGCGATCCTGCAAAGAATCCGCCACCGTTTTTGGCAATGCTGGCCTCTGTATAAATGCTCCCTATATCATATGAATTAAGTGCCTGAGGTCTTCCTGTAAGAAGGTCCGCCACTATTCCGATTATGAGGAATATTACAAGCCCTGATACTATCTTCCTCGTGGAAGCAGCTGATCCGAAATTGGCTATTGTGATCATCACGGCAGCAAGTGCCACAACCGGCGCTATATAGGCTGTAATGCCAAAAAGTCCAAACAGAATTCCACTCAGCACATTGCCGAACGCACCGCAGATTCCAAAATTGCACAGAAAAAGAAACACAGTAAGTGCTACCACTGCAAGTACTATCAGTTCGCTCTTAAGTGTGTAATCTATTTCTTCATCTCTTCTTATATTTTTTGCTCTTGAAGTTGTACGTCTATTTGATGAGGAGGAGCTTTTTGTAGTAGTCCTCCTGCCAGAATTACCCCTCTTTGTTGTTGCCATTTCTTTCCCGCCACAAAACTTTTTATAGATTAAAGACTCAAGATAGTATACCATTTTTAAGTCCTTTATGCTATACTAACAACTGATTTTAAATGATGTGGTTCAATTATGTTCGATATTTAGTGAAGGAGACAAAATGGAATTTAAACAGGAATTAGAGACCGGAACATTTACAATAATAGGTAATACCGAAACATCTCTTAAAATAAAGGAAGTGGCTGAAAAGTGCCGCCTTGTAAAGACAGATAACGGTGTCAAGGTTGAGCTGGCATACACAGGTCCCAATGCCACCAAGTATATGCAGTATGCTGAGAAACACAAAGAGGAACTCACCAAATATCTTATGAATCCCGATGAGGCAGATCTCTATGAGTGGATGGAGCAGTCACACCAGACTCCTACCACACTTAAAAAGCACGAAAAAGAGCAGCTTATCCTCTATGTTAATTTCGACCCTGAGACCAGAATGGTCACAACAGGCATCGCTGATGACAACATCACAATGAAACTGGGTGCCATCCTCATGGAGATCAATATTGACGAGGTTTCAAGAGATCAGTTCAAGCTTGCTATCTTCAATATGCTTCTTCTTGCTGATGAGATTGCAGTCCTCATGGGCAACGCAGATCTTCGCAAGATGGCAAACATTCAGATCGTCAAGACATATCTTGCCGAAATTTATGACAAATATCACGAGAATCCGTGATCTTTAGTTAAATGAATTAAATGTTAAGAACCGGGACATTGTGCTTAATACACTTTGTCCCGGTTCTTTTTGCTACTTCATTCGTTTTGATTCATTGTCCGCTTAATACATTATTTCTTTTTCTTCTTTGATGACAGTAATCCTGCAGCCGTAGCTGATGCTCCCATGATCATCAGTGTTGCGATCAGCGGATTGCGGGCAGCATCATCGGTTTTTGCTCTTCTGGCGCCTAAAACCATAGGCTGAGGTGCTGTTCTTCTTGCGCCAAGAACCTGAGCTACTTCACCTGCAAGCGGAGTGTCATCATCAATGATGATCACCGGAATTCCCGGGTTGCCTGAAGGTGTCGGAGTAATATCAGGAGTAACAGGTACATCAGGTGTTGTAGGTACATCCGGTACTGTAGGTACATCAGGTACTGTAGGCACATCCGGTACTGTAGGTACATCCGGTACTGTAGGTACATCCGGTACTGTAGGTACATCCGGTGTAGTCGGCACGTCGGGTACTGTAGGTATATCCGGTATTGAAGGTACATCCGGTATCGCAGCTTCATCCGGTGCTATAGGTCCATCCGGTGTAGTCGGAGTTGTTACTATAGATGATGTAGGCACATCCGGTATTGTCGGCGTATCAGGTGTTCCGGGTACATCAGGTGTAACAGGAGTGTCCGGAGTTTCAGGGGTAACAGGAGTCTGCGGCGGAAGTTCAATGCTCGTAGTTTCCGTCCATGTAGCACGCTTCTTATCTTTTGAATACCTGCTCAGCTTGATTGAGTATGTCCTGTCAAATGTAGTCTTTGTCTTGGAATACTCTGTCTTAGTGAGGGTTGCCTTCTTAGTTTCTTTTGTAACCTTACGCTCTCCTACCAGGTGCTTCTTCCTGGCAAGAGTATCTGCAGTCACTACATATTTGTTAGACAGTTTGTCAGCAGTTACTACATAATAGGGAGCCAATTCGTCGGCGGTAACCACCTTACGGGTTGCGTCTTTGCTGACCGCAATAACGTATTTATTATATTCTCCGGAAACAGTGAAGACATCTTTTGTACCGGAAATACTATATGTGGTGGTTTCTTTATCAGCAGTTACCTTATATTCTGCTTCAGAATCTTTAGTAACTTTCCGCTCATCTACCAGATAAGCTTCGTAGTTATATTGATTATAAATATGACCTTCTGCAATCTGAGGAGTATCAGTACTGTCAATTTTGTTGCAGACAATGGTGCCAAGGTGCTGTCCCTGTCCCACGTATCTTACAGTTGCGTTAAGAGCCAGAATATTACCGACATTAGATACTCTTTGTATTAGTACATTCTTGGCAGCTGTAACAAAAGTTACATTGGGGAGGTAGGTACCATTATAAAATTTACCCTGGCCTGTACTAATCTGCCCACCATCATTAAGGATTACAGGTATTATTACGGAACTATCATTTTCATCATCATTGTAGAGAATAATTGTAACTTCTTTATCCCGTGCAACAAATATTTGCATATCTGCATTACCGCTCCAATTACTTGCGGATCCATCGATATAGTATGTACCATTATCCAGAATATCTATTTTGTGATTAGTAGAGTCCTTGATCCATTCTATTGTATTTTTAGCGGTTCGGTCTGTTTTCAGAATCTCATCTGCTTTATCTTTAAATGCTTTAAAGTCTACCGTATAGTCAACAGGAGTATACAAATTGGGATCATAAATGTTCCAACCTTTGGATCCGTGCTCTGTATTTACAAAAACAGCTCCTTCCTGATGCTGATTTACATCCTGTTTTAGATCACCGGTCATAGCCAGTATCGTATATTGTTCGCCCTTTTTATCCAGCTTGTAATAAGTTCTTGTGCCGTCCTCGTTGTCTTCCCAGTACTGCATTACGCCATCAATTATGGCATGATCTTTAAGGTTTAGAATTCTTTCATACTCAGACTTTAAAGTTACTGCAAAACCATCAAAAGCGGAAATTTCGGTTTCACCGGTAACAGCATCACTAACTTTAGTGAATTTTACATTTGTGTAGCCTTCATCTTCAAGCTGTTTTTGAACGCCGGCCTTTTCACTCTCTTTGCATTTTCCCTTATCGATGCCTTCTTCCTTCTCAGTTATAGCATCAGGGGTTTCCTTATCAGTAAAGCCATTATTACGAAGATAAGCCAGCTTTTGATTTGCTGTAGTCTGATCGCCATAACTTGCCTGAATAGTTATTGTGTATGAACCATCGTCCTGCCTGGTTAATGTAATTTCGTCCTCTGCAAAGCCATTATCCATAAGCTGGTCTTTAATCCCCTTTGCCGCCGTCTGAGAGCCGGCATTGACAGTGTAAGAATAGTTCCTGCTTACCAGATCTTCAACTGCCGCATCTTTTTTACCGGAATTATTATATATATGTTCATCAAATTTATCTGACTCTACCAGTTCCCAGTCGACAGAATAGCCCATATTTTTGAGAGCATTAAGCGCTGCTAACCTGTTATTTTTCTCTTCCTCACTATATAAAGTCTGCTGAGCAACAACTGTGTATGTAGTATTATCACCCTCTCCGCTTGTGGTTACAGTAATGTCGTCTTTGTTAAAGCCATTTTCAATAATTGTGGTTTTGATGCTTGAAATCTCTGTCTTTGTTGACTCCTCATCAGTCGCAGTCTTAATATTTATATAGCCTGCTGTACCAAGTTCAGCTTCCTTTTCCTGTGCTTCTGCAGCCGTCAGGTTATTTTCTGAAACAGCATCCTTTATTTCATATGTCTCGCCGTTTTCACCATACTGGACATTTGTATAGTGATCTGTATCTTTTTCAAGTTCAGCAGCTCTTGCTTCAGCATTTTCTTTAGTAGCATACACTTCAGGTTCAATAGATCCGCTTACATATGTATCTTCGCTTTCACTAACATGGACATTTGTGTAGTGTTCCTTATCTTTTTCAAGTTTTGCAGCACTTGCATCAGCGCTTTCTTTAGTATCATGCACCTCAGGTGTAATGGATCCGCTTACATATGTCTCTTTACCATCTTCCAGATGAACATCTGTATAGCCTATTGCTTCAAGACCCTCTTTCTCTTTGATGAGATCAGGATCATTTTCATTTTTGTATTCTTTTAAGCCCTCATACTTCTCAGTCTTTGTTTCAGTCCCCACAGTTGTAGCTGAACTGTCAATTATATCCTTGAGATCCTGATCATCTACCTGCTGAGTATTGCCATCAGCATCAGTATATGTAATATTTGTCTCACCGTTTTCTTTGGTAACTGTGAATTCAGTTTCCTTATTCAGAGTATCGGGATTCAGTGAGCTTATGTCGTCTTCACTTACCTCTGTCTCGCCTATGGTATAAGTTGTACTCTGCTCAACAACATTGTCCTTTGCAGAGTCTACAATGATATCTTTAAGGTCATCGGAAACCTGAACGTCCTGACCATCAATTGTAACAGTAGATGAACCATCAGTAGTTTCAACTACTATCTCAGCACCATCGCTGACCCCTGCAAGCTCAGCAGCCTGATTATCAGTTAAAGCTACCGGATCCTGGCCTTCCTGCCCATTGTCAATAAAGGAATGTTCGCTCACATCTACAAGATTGATTCCTTCGTTCTCAGTGTTATTATTTTGGGCCTCTTCTACCTGCGACACGATCTCGTCCGCAAGATCCTTATCAGAAGTAGCGATATCCGTAACAGAATTAGTCTCTTTTGAAGACTCGTCCTCTATGTATTCGCCTGTAGTTGTAGTGGTTTCAGTGGTCGTTACTGTACCATCATCGTTAGTAGTCTCTGTGGTTTCGACAGTAACAGTGACATTTTCTTCATCTTTGGTCATTGAATCAGTGTCATTAACAACCTCGACAGTCGTCTCCTCTGTTACAGCAACACCATTGTCAGTTTCTTCGACATATGTATTTTCTGTTTCAGTTATAGTACCGGTCTCTGTTTCCGTCACTTCCGATTCTGAAGTAGTGGGTTCCTCCGGAATATCAATAAGATCTCCGGCCTCCTCTTCTACAGAAGTATCAGATGATGTATCTTCAGTGGGGGCACTTGCATCAGTATCATCTGATTTTACCTCTTTGGAACTGCTGTCATCACCTTCTTTGGCTTCAGCAACTGTCTCACTAGCCAAAAATACCATAGAACCTGCCATAAAACAGAATATACCTTTACGAATTGCCTGTGGTATATTGTTGTAACGCTTCATCTCTGACCTCCTTGCACAAAAAAACTACCAACAACTATATCGTATTATCTGGTCTGATTATAAAAAACAGACAATCATAAAAATCATCATATAAATTGAAAAAAATGTTCTTTTACGTTTATTTTATTATTATTTTATGATATTTATATTTTCTTTATTATTTTGCGTAAAAAAAGAAGAAACACCCGCAGGTATCTCTTCTTGCATAAGTCTGTTTTATTTTGCAACAAACAGTGTTCCGACTTTTTTCTTTTCTATAATGTCATATAGTTTTTCAGGATTCTTGCCATTGGTAACAAGTACATCTATTCCATGTGAAGTTGCAAGCTCTGCAGCTTCAAGCTTGGTTATCATTCCGCCTGTCCCGCGGTTGGAGCCAGATCCCGATGCTACATTTTTAAGTTCATCGGTTATCTCCTCTACCCTGCTTATAAGCTTGGCATCAGGATCTTTCTTGGGGTTCCCGTCATAGAGCCCGTCTATATCTGAAAAAATTATCAGTTTACAGGCATTGCAGAAAACCGCAACCACAGCCGACAGCATATCATTGTCGGAAAAGAGCTTTTTATCCGACTCGATCTCATCATGTGAGACAGAATCATTCTCGTTAACTATAGGAATAATATGATTCTCTAAAAGTGCATCAAACGTGTTTTTGAGATTGGTGCTCCTCACAGGATCCGTGATATCTCCGTTATCAAGAAGGATCTGCCCTACCATCCTGTTATATTCTCCAAAAAACTTGTCGTAGAGATGCATCAGTTCTGACTGCCCAACAGCCGCAGCTGCCTGTTTGAGCTTAAGTTCCTTAGGTTTCTGAGACAGTCTCATCTTGCCCGCACCGACTGCAATGGCACCTGACGATACAAGAACCAGATCATATCCGAGATTCTCAACACCTGCAAGCGCCCTGCAAAGGTGGTCCAGATTCCTTATATCTACATTTCCGTTTTCATTAGTTATAGTCGAGGTCCCCACCTTGACAACAATTCTCTTTTTACTTACTGCCATGACTCCTCCTGGAATTGCATATTGATATACCACAAGTCGCAAGGTTCGTGCCCAGCGACACATAATATTAAAGACATACCATCAGGTATGTCTGTTAATAATGGAGCTAGCCGGACTTGAACCGGTGACCTCTTGCATGCCATGCAAGCGTTCTCCCAACTGAACTATAGCCCCATGGGTATTTTGTTCACTTAAAAAATGATATACAACATAAATTAAACTGTCAAGCCTTAAAAATGCCGCTACCGGTATTCTTCAAACCAAGTCGGCTAAAAGCCGCCTTGGTTTCAACCATTTAGCAGGAGCCGGTCCAACCGGACCGGCTCCTCATTTGTATCTAAAATATTCTTGTTAATGCTTCTTAATCACATTTTAGTCTGCGAGTGTTTTGATAACAAGTTCATCACTGGCTTCGCCAATATACTTTTTGCCATCTACAATAAAGTAAGCCTGAACCTGGAATCTGTAGGTCCTATTTGGCTTAAGTCCCTTAACAGTCACGCTGCTTACATTTGCTTTGTCAATTGTCTTGATCTCGTCAAACTCCTCAAGATCCTCATCATAGCCCAGGATTATATAGCCTGTTGCTGTACTCTGTTTTGTCCATGTAAACTGTGCCAGATCAGTACTCTGAGTTTTAAGTTTTACGTTCTGAACCTTTCCGGGTTTACCATAGACGATTATTGATGTCGTCTCTTTTTTGTAGGTACCTGTAACAACGCAAACACCGCTTCCAACCGCAACGATCTTACCCTTTTTGGAGACCTTTGCTACAGCCTTATTGCTGCTCGCCCAGGTTATATCTGTATTACTTATCTTTTTGCCCTGATACTTGGAAACAGGCATATAGTAGTTACCATCGCGGATTCCGAGTACTACGCTTGTCTTGTCAAATACTAAAGAATGAGCGCCAAGCTTACCATCTACAAATGCCACAAAACCTGAAGAGTGATCTCCACCGGTTGTTACAGCCTTAATTTTAAGTTTCTTGACATTCTTAACACTTATAGAAACATTTAAACTCTTCTTTCTGCTGATTCCTGAGTACTTCTTGATCAGTTTGCCGTCGCCGTAAAAATAAACAGAATAAACACCTTTTCCGGTCTGTTTAATAGGAATAAGCTTACCAACAAGCTTTGAATATTTCTTGTTCAGTTTGAATTCCACATAAGAGTTCTTCTGTGATGCATCAAACCATACAGCATTATCCTTATATTTCTTGCCTGAGTATGAAGTAGCTCCCTTCTTCTCAACACCGGCTTCGTGATATCCGGTCACTGTCAGAGACTGGATCTTCTTATTTGTCTTAACATCATCAACAACTGTAGGTGCTACTATTCCTGAGCTTGTGCCGCTTCCTGAATTTGCCTTTGTAAGCTTGCCGTTAGCAAAAAATACAAATCCGTAAGCACCTGAACCACTAGTCTTCTTAACAGCAATCTTAAGTGTTTTTACCTTTGTAACATTTACTGTTACTCCGGTGGATCTAAACTCGTCGTTGATATACTTAACCTGCTTTATAAGCTTGCCATCGCCATAGAAGTCAGCCTCAAATACGCCTTCACCGGTATCTTTGCAGGTAGTAATAATTCCTTCAAGCTTGGTATAGTTACCAGCCAGATTGTAGGTTACAAAGGGATCCCATCTTCCTGCATCGAAGAATATGAAATTCGTCCTGTATGCAACATTACTTTTTGTAACAAAACCATTCTTGAAATCTGTTTCACCTATACGGTCAAAACTATTGTTGCAATCTGTGTACTTCAGTGAAGTAAGATTCACTGTAGTTGCTGTAGCCGCTTTTGAATTAAAGCCGGTTGATGGATGGATCAGCATCGCAAATATCAGCATGATACTGACCAGAGTTTGTAAAATACGTTTTCTTTCTCTTTTCATATCAATTCTCCCTCATAAATTGTTTGTACTGTCGATAAGACAAATATTAATACTCTATGTTATAATATCACAGTTTTGCACCTAAATAAAGGGCATAATTACTATAATTTGTATTTATTATTGTTATTTGGTTTATAATAATACCAAATATAGAATCAATCTGACATCCCGGATTAAGTATGCAAAAAAGCCGCCTTATTAAGCGGCTTTTTGTATGGATTAGGCGGGAGTCGAACCCGCGTCCAAAAATTCATCCCCTGTCCTTCTACTATCATAGCCGGTTATTGTGGGGCTCTGCACCCCTGTTTCCTCACACCTGCGGTAACCTGCAACTACAGATGATCAGTAGTCCCTTATACGACCATGCCCCCGGGACAAAAGACATGTCGTTTCCTACAAAGTCGACGCCAGTTACTGAATGTGTAGGTGCACTCAGGCAGACGCACTGCTAATTAAGCAGCGTAAGCTAATTCTTCGTTAGCGTTTGTATTTAAGTTGAGGTTTGACGCACCATCCTGCGGATAGCTTCTCCAGCTTCAAAATCCCTGTCGAAACCTTTACTAACCCTTATTAAGTTTTTCCGTTCTTTAGTATATCGGCATACTGCGATAAAATCAATAACCTTTTGGTTTATTCATCATCATTCAGATTATTGATGATCTTTTATACTAACCAATATCAGAAAGGGCAAACTCAGTAAGCAAAGCTCCTTCCATTTTTATCCGGGTACCATATTCATCCATAAGGGCACTTGCAGTCGGTGTATCCGGCGCATCAAAATAAATAAGCCTTGAGACATGTCTCCGGGCAGCCAGTTAAAACCATTAAAATCTTCCGGTAATGAATCTGTTATCTTCATAGCAACCTGTCATTTAAACCTCTGTTTAAATTCCTTTTCTATTTCTCTTTGCTGATCCTTCTTGGCCATGACTGCCCTCTTGTCATAGAGCTTTTTGCCCCTGGCAAGCCCTACTTCAACCTTCACTTTGCCGTTTTTGAAATATACTTCGAGAGGCACAAGGGTGTAGCCCTGGACCATCTTCTGCTGATCCAGCTTTCTTATCTCCGCCTTATGTAAAAGAAGCTTTTTTACTCGCAGCGGATCCTTGTTAAAGATATTGCCCTTCTCATAAGGGCTCACATTCATGCCAAGGATAAAGGCTTCCCCGTTCTCGATGCTGATCCAGGCTTCCTTGATGCTGCATTTGCCCTGTCTTATAGACTTGACCTCAGTTCCAAAGAGCTCGATACCCGCCTCATATTTCTCCTCTATAAAATAGTCATGATATGCTTTTTTGTTGTTAGCTATAAGTTTTCTTGCTTTATTCTCTTCTGCCATTATTATTTACCTGACTTTGCTCTTCTATTTTTTCCTTCTGCCTTTTCCCTGGGCGCTTCTTGCCGCCTTACTGGTTGCTGATTTCTTGTACTTGTGTACCTTGTAGACCTTGCGGGTGCTCTTTTTCTGAGGTTCTTCCTCTTTTCTGCTCTTACGGGATCCCGCCTCGCTTTCAGCCCCGTTCTCATTTCCGGATTCTCTTTGAAGTTTCCTCACCTTAGCAGCTCTATTATCAAGTTTATCAGACCTTCTGTGAATAGCCTTGTAGTTTAGCTCGCTGTCATTGTCATCATAGGCATCTTTATCCGTCACGAACAGCGTCTCATTCGAATCCATAGCGTCAGCATCTGAAACATTGCTGTCAGCCGGCATGAGTTCTATACTTCTTGAAATTCTGTCCGCGCGCAAAACCTTTACCGGGATTTTCTGTCCGAGTGTATACTCATGTCTGTTCTTCTCTCCGACAAGCCTCATATTCTCTTCGTCATAAATATAGAAATCATCTATAAGAGATGACGCTCTGAGGATTCCCTCGCAGGAATTGTCAAGTTCTACAAAAAGTCCAAAAGCTGTAACCCCTGAAATAACGCCTTCAAAGGTCTCGCCCACATGGTTCTCCATATACTGGGCCTTCTTGAGCTTGTCTGTCTCTCTCTCAGCCTCTGCCGCCCTTCTCTCAGTCTCTGAGGAGTGCCTGGCAACCTCGTCAAGAATCTCCTCATAGTGAGACAGCTTTCTCTCATTCATCCTTCCGCGGAGATAATCCTTGATTATCCTGTGGATCTGAAGATCAGGATAACGTCTTATCGGAGATGTAAAGTGGCAATAGTAATCAAAGGCAAGTCCGAAGTGCCCTGTACACTCTGTGCTGTATTTTGCCTGCATCATACTCCGAAGGGTCATCCTGCTTATTACAGCTTCCTGCTTGGTCCCCTCCACACTCTTTAAGAGTTTTTGTATCTCTTTGGGGTTAATACCGTCATTTCGTCCGATCCTTAATGTATGTCCGAAGTTACCGACGAATATCTTAAGAGCGCCTATCTTCTCAGGATCCGGCTGTTCATGCACACGGTAGACAAAGGGACTTTGCATATAGTAGAAATGCTCCGCCACGGTCTGATTGGCAGCAAGCATGAAATCCTCGATCAGCTTCGTTGCAGTGTTCCTCTCATGAGGCACGATATCGACAGGGTTGCCCTGTTCATCCAGGATGATCCTGGTCTCAGGAAAATCAAAATCGATAGATCCCTTTGCTTCTCTCTTCTTTCTCAATATCTCAGAGAGTCTTGCCATCTCTTCAAACATAGGAACAAGCTCTTTATATTTTTCCCTTGTCTCTTCGTCCTTGTCCTCCAGTATCTTCGCCACATCTGTGTAGGACATTCGCTCATTGACATTTATGACCGACTCGACAATGCTGTGATCAATTATCTCCCCTGATTCATCTATGGTCATCAGACAGCTGAGCGCGAGCCTGTCCTCGCCGTGATTTAATGAGCATATTCCGTTGGAGAGTCTGTGAGGAAGCATAGGAATAACCCTGTCTACAAGATAGACACTTGTTCCCCTCTTCAGTGCCTCTCTGTCAAGCGCAGAGCTCTCCTGAACGTAGTTCGTTACATCAGCGATGTGAACACCAAGATGGTAGAGACCCTTATCATCTATGGAAAGGCTGACTGCGTCGTCAAGGTCTTTTGCATCCTCGCCGTCAATAGTTACCATCTGCACATCCCTAAGGTCCTCTCTGCCGTACATATCTGCCTCACTGACGGTATCGGGACATCTGTTGGCCTGATTGATCACCTTCTCGGGAAATTCATAGGGGATTTCATACCCTTTAACTATAGAAAGGATATCGACACCGGGATCATTAATGTTGCCGATTACCTGTAAAACCCTTCCCTCAGGTTTTCTCCTAAGGGCGGCATTTCCGTAATCGGTAAGTTTTACAACAACTTTATCGCCGGTGACGGCCTTCCCGCTGTGCTCTATGGGGATAAAAATATCCGATATGATCTTGGAGTTGTCAGGGATCACAAATCCAAAGGTCTTCTCTGCCTGATAGGTGCCCACCAGTTCTTCTATACCTCGGACGAGGACAGAGGTGATCCTTCCCTCTTTGCGCTTCCCTGTGGACTGCGGAAGTATCTCAACCTCCACAGTATCAGTGTGAAACGCACCTTTGACATATTCTTCGGGGATATAAATATCCTCATCCTCACCTTCAATTTCAACAAATCCAAAGCCTCTGGGATTAGAGATAAACTGCCCCACAACCCTGTTCTTTTTACTCATATAGACCTCTCAGCATCAAATCAATATAATCATGATACCATAAAAAATGGCGCTCTAATTACTTAGAGCGCCGTAAAAGTTTCATTATCTCAAGTATTATCAGAACAGTCCCATATTGAGCACAACACTGATGACAATGAAAAGGACTGACAGTGCGATTGTTATCTTCTTAAGCATGCCCTCTCTCGAGCGGCCCCTGTTCCTGCCCCAATATGTATTCTCAACTGTTCCCTGAATGGCTCCAAGTCCCTGGTTCTTGCCCTCCTGTGCAAGCACAAGTCCAACAAGTGCCACACATATAAGTATAAATATAACTCCTACAACGTAATCTAAAACGCTCACGAATAAGACCTCCCAAATAACTATGATCTGAATTTCAATCTAAAATAAACATGCAAAAGATATATTAACACATAAGATCATAGCCGTCAATTATCATAAAACAATTTGCAGGATCATTCTGCAGATAAATGCCACGATCCAGGCGATGACACACTGCCACATAGCTACAAATACAGCCCATTTTGCTCCGAGTTCCCTCTTTACAGAAGCAATTGCAGCAACGCAAGGTGTATAAAGAAGGCTGAATACTAAAAGTGTGGCTGCTGCTGTTGTGGACAGGACTGCCTCAACTCCGCCTTCTCCTCCAAACAAAACTTCGAGGATGGACACCACGCTCTCCTTGGCCATAAATCCGCAGATAAGGGACGTGACTATCCTCCAGTCCCCAAGCCCCAGTGGCTTAAACAAAGGCGCAATCATTCCGGAGATAAGTGCAAGTATACTGTCCCCGGAATTCTCAACCATATTAAAGCCAAGGCTGAATCTGCTGAGGAACCAGATCACGATTGTCGCGATAAATATAACAGAAAATGCTCTCTGGAGGAAATCCTTGGCCTTCTCCCAAAGCAGCCTTCCTACATTCTTAGCTCCGGGGAGTCTGTAATTTGGAAGCTCCATGACAAAGGGAACCGCCTCACCCCTGAAATAAGTCCTCTTATATACCAGTGCAGCGAGGATCCCTGTCAGGATTCCAAGGAAGTAAAGAGCCACAATTATGAGTCCCCCTCTTCCCGGGAAAAATGCATTTACAAAAAATGCATATATGGGAAGCTTGGCAGTACAGCTCATAAACGGTGTCAGAAGGATCGTCATCTTTCTGTCTCTTTCACTCGGGAGTGTCCTCGTGGACATAACTGCGGGAACAGTGCATCCGAATCCTATCAGCATCGGTACAATACTCCTGCCGGAAAGTCCGATCTTTCTTAGGATCTTATCCATAAAGAATGCGACTCTTGCTATGTATCCGCTGTCCTCCATTATGGACAGGAAAAAGAACAGTATGACTATTATGGGCAGAAAACTTACAACGCTTCCGACTCCCTCAAATATTCCGTCGATCACAAGGCTTCTCACGACGTCGTTGACTCCGGCACCTGTCAAAAATGAATCTGTCTTTTCCGTAATGAAGCCAATGAGTATCTCAAGCAGCCCCTGAAGCCAGGGTCCTATAATGTTAAAGGTAAGAAGGCACACAATACCCATTATCAGAATAAAAGAAGGTATGGCGGTATATTTACCGGTAAGAATACGGTCAATTTTCCTGCTTCTCTCATGCTCCTTGCTCTCATGCGGCTTGACAACGGTCTTTGCGCAGACCTTGCCGATAAAGTCAAACCTCATCTCGGCAATAGCAGCGCTCCTGTCAAGTCCCCTCTCCTTTTCCATCTGCAGGATTATGTGCTCGAGCATCTCTTTTTCATGGTCATCGAGTTTTAGTCTGTCAATTATGATCTCATCGCCTTCAACAACTTTGGTTGCAGCAAAGCGAAGAGGTATATCCGCTCTCTTCGCATGATCCTCTATCAGGTGCTCAACTGAGTGAATACATCTGTGAACAGCACCTCCGTAGGCATTTTCATCGCAAAAATCATTGATAAGCGGCTTCTCCTGATATCTGGCAATGTGTATTGCATGATTTACCAGCTCATCCACACCCTTGTTCTTGGATGCAGAGATCGGAACAACAGGGACGCCCAGCAGCTCCTCCATCTTGTTGACCATAATGGTTCCGCCGTTCCCGGTGACCTCATCCATCATGTTAAGAGCCACCACCATAGGCCTGTCCATTTCCAGAAGCTGCATCGTAAGATACATATTTCTCTCAATATTTGTGGCATCCACAATATTGATGATAGCCTTGGGCTTGTCCTCCAGGACAAAATTCCTGGATACAATCTCCTCACTGCTGTAGGGAGACATGGAATAAATCCCCGGAAGGTCAGTTACCAGAGTGTTGGGATGATTCTTTATCACGCCATCCTTGCGGTCAACGGTGACACCCGGGAAGTTGCCGACATGCTGATTGGCTCCGGTGAGCTGATTGAAAAGAGTTGTCTTACCGCTGTTCTGATTTCCCACGAGAGCATATGTAAGCGTCTCGGTAATCGGCAGAGCTTTCTCAGACTTTTTGTCGTGAAATTTACCACCCTCGCCAAGTCCCGGATGGGAAACAACCTTATGCTCTATTCCCTCTTCTTTTTCAGGGATGCTCTCCTGTATCTCTTCAACTTCTATCTTTTCAGCTTCAGAGAGTCTTAATGTCAGCTCGTATCCGTGAATTCTTAGCTCCACCGGATCACCCATCGGAGCGTATTTTTCAACCTTTACAGTCGCACCGGGAATAACTCCCATATCAAGAAAATGCTGGCGGAGAGCACCCTCCCCGCCAACAGTAACGATTCTTGCACTATTTCCGATTGATAAATTCTTTAAGTTCATGTCAGAGAATCCTTTTTTCTAATGAATTTGCTTATTTGCGAACAAGCAGTGATTTACCGGTCATCTCAGCCGGCTGCTCTTCTCCCATGCACTCGATTAGAGTAGGAATGATATCCGCAAGACATCCGTTTTCTCTGAGTGTGTATTCAGGATCATAGTTTACCAGAATAAAAGGAACAGGATTGGTAGTATGCGCAGTCCAGGGCTCACCGGTCTCATAGTCGATCATCATATCGGCATTGCCGTGGTCAGCACAGATAAACAGTGTTCCATTTACCTTCTTGATCTCATCAACAATTCTTCCAACGCATCCGTCTACAACCTCAATTGCCTGTACAGCTGCAGGAATAACACCTGTATGTCCTACCATGTCAGGGTTAGCAAAGTTGGCGATCACAACGTCATATTTCTGTGATCCGATCGCGTCCACAATCTTATCACATACCTCAGGAGCGCTCATCTGAGGCTTGAGGTCATAGGTAGGAACATCCTTGGGGCTGTTCACCAGAACCCTGTCCTCGCCTTCGTTGGGCTGCTCAACACCGCCGTTAAAGAAGAAGGTAACATGAGCGTACTTCTCTGTCTCAGCGATACGAACCTGCTTCATTCCCTTGTTGGCAAGCCACTCACCAAATGTGTTGTTGAGAAGAACCTTCTTGAAAGCGATCTCCTTGTTAGGGATCAGAGGATCGTAGTCAGTGAAGCATACATAAGTAACATCAGGTCTCTTTCCCCTGTTAAACTTATCGAACTCGTCATCGCAGAAGCAGTGTGTGATCTCTCTTGCCCTGTCAGGACGGAAGTTGTAGAAAATGATTGAATCGCCGTCCTTGATGGTTGCAACAGGAGCGCCATTCTTCATGATGACTGTAGGAATCACAAACTCATCTGTCTTGCCGTCAGCGTAGGATGCAACCATGCACTCGTGCGCGGAATCAGCCTTGTTGCCCTCTCCCTTGGTCAGAGCGTTGTATGCGATCTCAACCCTGTCGTAGTTGTTGTCTCTGTCCATTGCGTAGTAACGACCTGAGATTGAAGCGATCTGGCCAACACCGAGTTCCTTCATCTTGTCCTCGAGCTGCTGAACAAAGTCAATTCCGCTCTCAGGTGGTGTATCTCTTCCGTCGAGGAAGCAGTGTACAAATACCTTGGAAAGGCCGTTCTTCTTGGCAAGCTCAAGAAGTCCGTAGATATGTGTTATATGGCTGTGAACACCGCCGTCAGAAACAAGTCCGTACATATGAAGCGCTGAATCTTTTTCCTTACAGTTGTTGATAGCTGCCATAAGGCCTTCATTGGTAAAGAAATCACCGTCCTCTATGGACTTGGTTATTCTTGTAAGCTCCTGATAAACAATCCTTCCTGCACCCATGTTCATGTGGCCAACCTCTGAGTTGCCCATCTGTCCGTCAGGAAGTCCAACCGCAAGACCGGAAGCATATCCCTTCACATAAGGATAATCCTTCATCAGGCCATCCATCACAGGTGTTTTAGCCATTGCGATAGCATTTCCCTCAGGATTATCGTTAAGTCCGTATCCGTCAAGAATTAAAAGAACTGTTGGTTTAGATCCTTTCATTATTAATCCTCCATATTTATTGAAAGTATACTTAATCTGTATTTTCTGTCACCCGTAAGTATATCTCAATCAAAGTGCATTTGACAAGCATTTAACAAAACCTTTATAAACTGTCCACCTTAAACTGTTACTGATTATACAGATAGAACCCTCTGTAATTAAGTTCAGTGATATTTCCCTCAGGTGTCAAAGTAAAATCAAGGCTGCTTATCCTGAGCGCGCTTTTGTCGCTGAGCACGACCACTTGATCAAGAACCTCAGTGACCTTGTCGGAATCACCAGTGGTTTCGTAGACTTCCTTCATCCTTGAGATGATATCGCCAAGATCCGCGTAAGTCAGAAGCTTGTCGTAGTTGTATCCAGGATAAACAGGAATCTTTTTGGGATCGATCGGATCTTCACTCAGCGTGACCTCCACCGGCATGAAGCAGGAATAATCCTTAACATCAACCACGGGCGCGCTGTTATAGGCATTTATATACTCCTTAGGAGCTTCATCTCCATAGTAGTATTCGTCTCCATCAGTATTCAGGTCTTTTAAAACATCTTCCGAATACCTTAACTTTACAGAATCAATAAAGCCTGTTCCCTCAATGCTTCCCTCTCTGTTTATTGTACTGATCGCAGAGCGCGCTCTTGCAAGACTTATGTCCGTGGGCTTTCCTCCGGCGGATAGCTCGCTCAAATATTTCTCCACCACCGCCTTCTGTGAACGTGTTACGGACGAATAGACATTTATGCCCGGAATCAGGAAATAGACCGCAACAGAGGCAAACAGCATCAGGAAAAGAATTCCTCCCACACCTTCGCTTCTCTTTTGCGCAAAGGCATAATATGCCACATAGACGATCTCAAAGACAATAAGGAGCACTCCGAGATATCTGCTGCTTGTCATTCCATACTGCCTTATCCTCATTGTCAGGCATATGATCTGAACGATAATAAAGGGCGAAAAAACATAAGGAAAATATAGAAGATACCTGTGGACCGGATCCTCAGTGCATCCCTGGGAAGCTGTCCATATAAAGAGTCCCGCCACAAAAATCGAAGTCATTATCGCAAATGCTTCATTCGATGGGAAAGTCCTGAGAATGATTATCTTTAATATATAAAAATATACGATCACGCAGGACGCGGCAATTATACCGGGAAAGACATAGCCCATAACAATCTTGGAAAACCTGGTGATCTCTCCCGACACAATTGAAACTCCCGAGAGAAATGCCGGAAATCCCACAAGAGCGAGTATTATCATCTGTATCAGCATAATTACGGAGACTTCGGTAATGAGCGTGTCGAAGACATATAGAATAGAGAGTACTCCAAGCGCAACAACTCCGTAGAGAAGCCCAGCCCTCATAACTCCAAGAAAGGCCCTGACGCAGTATTTTTCAAAGGACAGCCCCGACGCCTTGTACATCATGAATATGCTTCCGAGCACGGAAAACGCGAGGTAAACTATCACAATTCTGGTAAGCAGCGTATACTGCAGATACCATTTGCCTCCCACAGATATATCTCTCGAAGGCATAAAACCGTTCAGATATGAGAAAGAGAAGCTTATCGCAAAAGCAGCTATGACAAAGATAATCATTGCGGTCTGAAGCCTTCCCTTCCTGCGACTGTATCCGTAAACTGATTCCACCAACGTAAAACACGGCGTAAAGCAAAACCAGAAAACATAGAAAAATTCAGTGAACTGTGAATAGGAAATATCCTCATTCACTCCAAGCGCGATGCATCCTATCAGAAACATACATATCGATACGGGATGCTGTTTGATCACTCCCATCAGATTGGTCTTTAGCTTTTCAACCCACAACATTTCTTTTTCCCCTTAATCCTCTTTATCTTTTTGACCCTTGTCTATCGTAATGTCAAACCGGTAGTCCGGATCGACGCTTCTTAGTCTATCCTCTACGATATTTATAAGTTCCTGATCCTTTAGCCTGAATCTGTAAGGAATCTCCATATCAAACTCAACTCTGGGAGGCTGCGCGTTCTTTCTGATAATCCTCAGATCGTGAAATTTGATCGCGGGATCTGTCTCACGTATTATCGCCTTCAGAAGTTCTTTGATGCCTGCGGTCTCGGTATCCGACATATCTACAGGATCCATGTGGATCACGGCTGTGCAGTGATATTTCTGTCTCAGCTCTTTTTCTATAGAGTCAACTGTGTCATGAATCTCAGTCAGTGTCTTGTCGGATGGTACTTCAACATGAAGCGACATCATAATGCGGCTTGGTCCGTAGTTGTGGACCACGATGTCATGCACGCCGTAAATGTCACCATGCGACATCACAGTCTGCTCTATTTCTTTAAGGAACTGCTTGCTGGGCGGCTCGCCAAGAAGAGGATTTATCGTATCCTTCGCCGAATCAATTCCTGTCTTCAGGATAAAAAGCGCCACGATGATACCCGCGATACCGTCGATGTTCACACCGCTAAGTGCATAAGTGATAACCGACGCCAGAACGATCCCCGTTGAGAGGACATCCGATAGCGAGTCCATGGCAGTTGACCTTACAGTTGCACTGTCTATAGTGCGGGAAACCTGTAGGTACGAGGCAAACATGATAAATTTGACAGCCATAGAGACGATGAGAATAGCGATAACCAGTGGTGAGCTCTGTATCTGTACAGGGTCAAAGATCTTGCTGACAGAACCCTGCAGCAGCTCAACCGACATTATTATTATGAAAAGAGATACGATAAGACCTGCAATATACTCCAGTCTCCCATGCCCAAAGGGATGCTCCTCATCGGCATCCGCCCCCGAGAGCTTGAAAAAGACCAGCGTAACAACAGATGAAATGACATCTGACAGGTTATTGAGAGCATCGGAAAATATTGCGATCGATCCACTCATGATACCCGCCAGCATCTTGAAAATAACCAGAAAAATATTAGAGGCAATGCCGAATGCTCCGCTGAGCATGCCATAGCTTTGCCTCACTTGAGGTGACGACACCTCTTTATAATCCTTTATAAAAAACCTTGCAAGAAAACAGATCATTGTCCCCAGAAAACTGTTATGAGAAGTGTTCCGTCCTCAACAGTTATCTCTGCCTCCTCATCGACTTGAAATTCGTTGCTTACCCCCAGGGGAAAATCATTTGAAAGAGTCCCCTTCTCCATATTATACATCAGTCCTTTTAAAGTGACACCCTTCGCTTCTTCAGACAGCGCAAAAACCGACAGCATTCCGGTGTTTCCGCGGTGAAAGTGAATCGTCTCATTCTCCGCTATCATCACGCACCCGTCCAGATCCATAATGTAGCCCCTGGCGCCGTGATGCTTGAGGAACAGAAGCGTCTGTATGTTGGCAAAAGAGTGTTCAAAGCGCTTTCCACCGAGCGCCCCGTAAAAATAAAACTTTTTGTACCCCTTTTCAAGTCCTATTCTGACAGCCCTCAGGGTATCGGTGTCATCCTTCCTAACAGACAGCTCTACTATCCTGTCAGGGTCGTGCTGCCTTATCTCTAAGACTCCCCGCATTGCCTCTTCACCGCAGTTTTTTAAGGAGTCAAAGTCACCCACGATCAAATCAGGAAGTATACCGCGCCTTTGTGCGTGCAAAAATCCCGCATCACATGCTATGCAAAAATCCCCTTCACGGATATCGATCTCAATATCAGCCATATCCCCGGCAGAGATGATTATACATTTTGGTTCCAAGGTGTTCTCAGTCATATTTACGCCTTAATCCTGGACTCAATGGTATCTATGTCCATCGTCCACTCATCAGGTCCGCCCCAGTCTCCGACTACAGTTTCTTCTATCTCGCCGTCCGAGGTTTCGATCGTTGTATCGAGTCTGTAGTTCATCTTCGCCACCTTTGTGGAACTTCCTGACGTCGTATAGCTGTAGAGATAGGTTACGGAATATTTTGTATGCGGATAAAAGTCTCCGTTTATGCTAGCAGGTTCATAGGATATTGAATTTCTCTGAACGCCGTTGTCTTCAAAAAAGTTGGCCCAAAGTGTTATAACACCGTTTGTCTGAGGATTCTCCTCAAAGTCAAGGAATCTGTAGCTCCACTTCCCGTCTTTGTTATTAAGTACCATCGCCTCACGGCTTATCGGAATATATGTCGTGTTCTCCTGTGGTGAGTACTCCTCATGAAGAAAGACGTCACGAAGTTCAATGTACTCATCCGAGACCACAAAATCCCTCAGCTCATCCACATTGCCGACATCGAGCTGCTCAAAGATATCCGCAAATATCTCCTGAACTTTCGCAGCATCGGTCAAGCACTCCCTGATAGAATCAATACCCTCATCTGATCCTGCCTTTTTCTCAATCTCATCAAGAAGTAGGTTGTATGAAAGTCCGTCTTCATAGCTTATGGTAAACGAATTAAGCCCCGGAACAGCATACTTGAGGATCACTTCCTTAAGCCTCTCGTTTTGGGTGGCACTGTAGATCTCAAGCATGTCTTTTAAAAATGCCTCGTACTGATCATAGGAAAAGACTGCGCTTCCATTCTCCGATGAATAGGTACAGGCATCAGATCTTAAAAACGCGTCCGCATTATAGGCATACGAATCATCAAAAATATTCTGATACGCCAGATCAAGCAGCGCAACGGCTTCTGAGTTTGAATTGTCATCGCGCAGGATGCTCAGAAGATCCGATGCCGTATTCATATCCGCAGTATGTCCGTCAACCTCTTTGGAAGCTTCAGAGAGTATAACGCTGTGATATTCTGTCAAAAGACTTTCATCCCCGGTCGTCGTCCATCCGTCATATAATGTGCTCTTTGCGGACTCCACATCACCGATTCCAAGATAAGCTCCTGCCATATTGTTGTAGGCTGTAACGGAGCCTGAATCTATCTGAAGAGCCTTGGCATAAGACTCTATCGCCGCCTGATAATCCGCTTCTTCGGCGAGCTTGTCTCCCGCCGCTATAGCTCTTCCGACCTTCAAAAAAGGAAGCTGAAAATACGCAATGCCCGCAAGGATAAACGCAAGGACAAATACTGCCAGAGCTATGACCGGCTTCCCACTGCCACGTCTCTTTTTCCGCCCGTAAGAGGCTTTTCTGTAATTATTCTTACTCAAAACAAAAATCACCACTTTCAAATCAAAATACCGTGTCAGTATAGCACGATTTAACATTATTCGAAAGTGTAAATATTAACAAAATCGTAACAATTAAATCAGAGCCTGATATTTTCAGCCATTTCCCTTGCCTGTTCCATCATCAGGTCTGCCTTGTCCAGGGCTTTCGACGTTTTGGCTTCCCTCTCATTCTTTTCAGCGTTCGTCTCTTCCCTGTCCAAAGGCTTTTGGGGTATCTCAGCCCCCATAGCCCGGATTTCGTCATAGGTTGCTGCCAGATGATAAATAAGCTCCTGATATTCTTTAGACTCTTCTACAGTAGACTGCGTTGATTGTCTGTATGTCTGAAAACCGGAACCGGCAATTTGCTCCAGCTGCTTAATATTATCCCTCTGCCATTCAAGTAGCACATCAAGACAGCTGTCACGATAATCCCCTCTCTCTGAATCCATTACGATCTGAATGGCAAGGGCAAGCGCACTGCGCCTTCTCATCTCTCTGATATACGAATTGGCCTGCGGTTCAATAGCCTTCATCCTAAGAGTCAGGGTCTCTCTCTTTTTCATCTGGCTGATATGAAACTGTCTCTTTTCTTCCAGTTTGTTCAGTTTTTCTTCATATCCGGAAATTTTCGCAGCAAACTCGTTCTTCAGGTTTTCGATGTCCTTTATTTTTTCCTCCTGATCTTCAGGTATGCTCTCAGCCTTTCTATCAAGCTCTTCGATCATCTGCTTATATCTTTTTAACTGCTCATTGATAGCATCTATTTTTTCCCTGGTTTCTTCCAATTGTCTTCTTTCGTTAAATACTACGGATTCACTTATACCCCTGTAAAGCATTCCGGCCTTTATTCCTACCATAAGGGATTCCGGAAGCTCATATTTTTCACCGCTCAGTATCTGATCCACCTGAATATTCTTCAAAAGATTAGTCAGATCTTCATTGATCTGATCTGCCATCTCCCTCTCTTTGGGATTGAGCAGCCTTCCAACATTTGCTTGCGGATTCTGCTCCAGCGCAGCCATTTTGCTGCTCTCATCCAGAGATATTTCCTTCCAGCTCAGTCTTCCGCTTTCTTTGAATTTATGCATGTTTTGGCGCCGTTTCACGCCGAAGGCATCAACACGCAGGCCCTCCTTCTTGCCAACCAGATCCTTTATTGCCAACTCATCTCCGATTGCCACCTGCGCATCGATTTCTACTAAAGGGTCCTCCGATGTCAGATAAAAAAGATTTTCATCTCTGAAAGCTGAGTCTTTACTTTTTTTTGCGTCATCAAGCTCCTTTTTATCCTTAAGTTCATTTTCTCCTGAATCTTTGAGCTTTTTATCTATTTTTTCAAGCTCCTCCTTTGGAGAAAAATCACTTCCCAGGTTCTCAATTTTTTGCAGATCCTTCTGATATTCGCTATCCTGCTCCTTATGGTAAACAGTTAGCGTATATTTTTTGGAGGCATCCCTCCATTTATAGTATTCATCCTTTGACTTCTGCCTCTTGTAAACGGGTGAATCCACATTATCAGATCCTATTTTTTTAGCCATAATGCTTGACTTATCGACTATAGGTTTATACCGCGCCATATCTATGGTTTTCTGATCTTTTAATTTGCTGTCGCGTTTTCTCTTACTTTTTGACAGCTTCTGCATTTCAGGTCCATGCTGATATTGAATGGTTGTCTCCCGTGCAGTTTCGAGTGACTTTATCTTCACATCTGCTATGGTCATTATCCCATCATGAACCAGTTCTCTTGACCTGGTTCTCATTTTATCTTCATCTAAAAAAGGCTGATAAGAATGCTCTTTTTCTGCTGTCTTTGTCTGGCTGTCATTTATCTGCATGGTCTGACTGAGTCTGGATTTTTTGGTAAGCTCTATGCCGTTTTCAGAATGACCGGTTGTCATAAGATCACACCTCCTTAAGTCTGAACTGCGAATCTGATATTGAATAGTATTTTGCGCTCTCTTCCCTTCTGTCATCGCCCAGGATCTGAGAGATCAGCTTTTTTGCCGTCTCATTCCAGGCATTATAATATACGTATGTTTCTTCAGGATACTTCTTAAGTGCTGCCAAAAGCGAACACTCCATAAGAGAGATCAGCACATCTATCCTGTTGTCCTGCCCCGATGTCATCCATACAATAGACAGCTCCTTGTTGTGTACTTCTACAAGAAAAGAAGCCAGTATCTTACCATCCTTAATGTACAGATAGCTTATATCGCGCTCAAGCTTCTCAAAGCCGAACGGAGCGATGATATCACGGTCACAGGATGAGAGAAGCGCGCGGTCTGTCCTTGAGACCGGAATGCAGTTTGCTGTTTCATGTCTTTTGGATGAAAAGAGATTCTCCTTATCCTTAACTGCGCCAAGGCTGAAACTACCCCTGCATCCATCATCAGACGGCTTCATTCCCCATGAGGTGATAAAAGAATCAAGTAAAGCGGCCTCAGGGTTTGAGGGGTTATCAGTCTCAAAGAGAATACATTCAAAGGAAGATACCGTAAACTGCCGCAGCACCCGAAGGCACCTGTTTAAAAGCTCCGTGCCGACGCCTTTCCTGCGAAGTTTGTCAGCTACAGCAATGTAGAGAAGCTGTCCGCTCATATCCTCCTCATCGATGGAAAGAAGTGCTGCTCCCGCTGCCCTGCGGTCTGCGGCAGCGCCTATGAGACATGTGTCCCAGTCCTTCAGTTTCTCAATGGCTTCTTCAGTCATCAGCGGATAAAACTTTTCCGCGTTTTTCTTGTCAACTACAAAAGTCTCAATTCTCATTGCTGCCCCCCTGTCTTAAAAGCCAAATAATTAGTATGTGCTATTATCATGAATTATAACATTTACATGTTATACTTTTATAGTCGATTGTTACTAAAACCCGCTAAATACAAACTCAAGGAGCATTTTTCAATGTTTAATATATTTGATCTGTTTTTGATCGCAAAAGATTTTTCAGGCAGGATGCAGCGCAAAAATATTGATACCTGCGCCGGAAGTACAAGCTTTTTCCTCATTCTCTCGCTGATTCCGCTGCTGGTTTTCATATCATCTCTTCTCCCATATACAACTGTTACGGAAAGAGACCTTGCCAGCGTAATAATCCAGCTAACACCTGATTTCGCAAACGGAATGCTTCTCCAGATGATCGATGAAGCCTATTCAAAGACTATCTCCATAACATCCATATCAGCCGTCATCACCATCTGGTCAGGCGCCTGGGGAATGCTCGCGATAATCCGCGGCCTTAACAGTATCTATGAAGTTACAGAGCACAGAAACTACCTGGTTCTTCGCATCACCGCAATTTTTTACACGATCGCGCTAATAATTACGGTTCTTCTGATGCTGGTTGTCATGGTATTTGGTAAATTTATACGCCGATTTCTTATTATTGCAATTCCTCATCTTGCCGGTCCCCTGGCCTTTTTATCAAGTCTTAAGTTTCTCATCGTCATAGGCTGCGTAACTTTTGTTTTCGCACTTATATATACCTATGTTCCCAATGTAAAGCTAAGACTCTTTCAGCAGCTCCCCGGCGCGCTCTTTTCTGCAGTTGTGTGGTACGTGTTCTCATTGCTTTTTGGAATCTATGTAAACCACACAGACAACTACAATACCCTGTATGGAAGTCTCGCCACACCTGTTATCGTTATGTTCTGGCTGTATTTCTGTATCTATATATTTTTTATAGGGGCTTTCATCAATAATTACCTGCATGGGTAAGTTTAAGTCATTGACTCATGAAACGTCCCCGACTCCCTTTGACGAAAATCTTGCATATCTGCCACAATCCGTCAAAACGCATGGACTTATCGCGCACGCAACAATAAAATGTTGGTAAACAGCAAATTACAAATGGAGGTCGATATGAAAATTGCTCTTATCAATGAAAATAGCCAGGCAGCAAAAAATGAGATGATATACAGCACTCTTAAGAAAGTTGCTGACCAGAAGGGCTACGAAGTATTCAACTATGGCATGTACTCCGCTGAGGATGAGGCACAGCTCACCTATGTTCAGAACGGAATCCTTGCCTGTGTGCTCCTTAATTCAGGTGCCTGCGACTATGTAGTTACAGGATGCGGAACAGGTGAAGGCGCAATGCTCGCGCTCAACAGCTTCCCGGGTGTTATCTGCGGACATGTCACAGATCCGCTTGATGCCTATACCTTTGCGCAGATCAACGACGGCAACGCAATCGCAATGAACTTTGCCCTCAAGTCAGGCTGGGGCGCAGAGCTTAATCTTGAGTACACCTTTGAGAAGCTCTTTGCTGAAGAGAGCGGCCAGGGATATCCAAGAGAAAGAGCCGTTCCAGAGAAGCGCAACAAGAAGATCCTCGACGAGGTAAAGAAGGTTACTTATGTTCAGGATGTTCCCACAATTCTCAAAAATCTTGATCAGGAGCTTGTAAAGGGAGCCCTCTCAGGCGCACACTTCCTTGAGTACTTCGATGCAAACTGTAAGGATGAGGCCATCAGCGCATGCGTTCATGAGATCCTTGGCAAATAAATAATCAACCTAATAATTTATTGCAATACAAAACGGCGGTTAGAATTTCATTCGAAGATGAAATCCTAACCGCCGTTATTCTTTATTGCTTACTTGCAAAGTTCAAATGTATCCCTAGCAATTGCAAGCTCCTCATTGGTCGGAACAACAAGAAGTGTCACCTTGCTGTCAGCTCCTGAGATAACCTGCTCCTTGCCGCGAACCTTGTTGGCTTCAACGTCAAGTGTTGCGCCGATAAATGAGAGTCTCTCACAGATAAGCTTTCTTACGAAGCCGCTGTTCTCTCCCACACCTGCTGTAAAGCAGATTGCGTCAACTCCGCCCATAGCCGCGGTATATGATCCGATATACTTAAGAACTCTGTAGGCAAAGGCATCGACTGCTCTCTTAGCTCCCTCATTGCCCTCAACATATGCGTCCTCAAGATCTCTGAAATCAGATGAGAGCTCATTTGAAAGGCCAAACACACCGGACTTCTTGTTGAGAAGGTTGGTCACATCGGCAACTGTTGAATTCTCTTTCTTCATTATGAACTCAACTACGGAAGGATCGATGTCCCCTGTCCTTGTGCCCATGATAAGTCCCTCAAGAGGAGTAAGACCCATGGAAGTATCTACGCACTTGCCGCCATCAACAGCTGATACTGATGCGCCGTTGCCGAGGTGGCATACAATTATCTTAAGATCAGCGGCATCTTTGCCAAGTATCTGTGCTGCCCTCTTGCTTACATAGGAATGGCTGGTTCCGTGGAAGCCGTATCTTCTGATGCCGTATTTCTCATAGTAAGAATACGGAAGTCCGTAGAGGTAAGCCTCCTGGGGCATTGTCTGATGGAATGCAGTATCAAATACCGCAACCATGGGAACCGAAGGCATAACCTTCTGGCATGCCCTGATACCGATAAGGTTGGCAGGATTGTGCAAAGGAGCAAGATCTGAAACATCCTCGATAGCCCCTATAACCTCTTCGTCGATCACAACCGACTTGGTAAACTTCTCACCGCCGTGTACGATGCGGTGTCCTACTGCTCCTATCTCATCAAGGCTTACAACACCGTTCTCATCATTGGTAAGAGCCTCGATAACAAGTTCGATTGCCCTGTTGTGATCAGGCATCGGCTCAACCTTGGTGATCTTGTCTTTTCCTTCAGGAGTGTAGACAATCTGGCTTCCTTCAATGCCGATCCTCTCACACAGACCCTTGCAGATAACTGCCTCTGTGTCAGAATCGATCAGCTGAAACTTCAGTGAAGAACTTCCACAATTAATTACAAGTATTTTCATAAGTAACCTCTTTCCCATAAAATTTTCTTAGTTTTTTTGTTTAAAAATATATTATAACCAGCCGCCGTCAAGTTCTTTGAGTACAATCAAAAAGCTACCAATAATTACCTATTAATATTATAATTATTTAAGTATCAAGTTCAGGCATCCACATGCGTGAGGGCAAACCATGAAAACAATAGGTATCATCGCTGAGTTCAACCCTTTTCACAACGGACATGCTTACCTCATAGAAAAATGTAAAAAAGACCTTGGCGCTGACAGGGTTATAGTTGTCATGAGCGGAGACTTTGTCCAGAGGGGCGCCCCTGCCATCATGGATAAATTCGCAAGGACAAAAATGGCAATCAGGTGCGGTGCTGACGTTGTAATAGAGCTCCCTGTATACTACAGTCTAGGAAGTGCCGAGTACTTTGCCATGGGCGCTGTCTCCATCTTAAACAGGCTCGGCTGCGTCGATCATCTTGGCTTTGGAAGCGAAGATCCCGATATTGATAAGCTTGAAAGGATTGCGGATATACTGTGCAACGAGCCCAAAGAGTTCTCCGAAATTCTCTCAGGTGCCCTCAAAGAGGGACTTGCGTATCCCGCAGCTCTTGAGAAGGCTTTTAATTCCTTCCTGGCACCTTCAGACAGTCAGGATGATCCTTCCCCTTATCACGATATCTTTTCATCTCCAAACAGCATCCTGGCGATCGAATACCTGAAGAGCCTAAAAAAGACAGACAGCAGGATAATGCCGTATACCATCAAGAGGATCGGGCAGAACTATCACTCTCTTGATACCTTCGGCACTCCCAGCGCCTCCGGAATAAGGGCGCGTCTTTTGTCTGCCTCTAACCTGTATATCAAGAGCAGTGCGTCAGCTCTGCTGACCGGCGCCATGCCCCAGGCTGCGCTTGAGGAACTCGAGCACTACACAGGCATGTTCCTCAATTCAAATGATTTTTCAACGCTTGTCTGCTACAGACTTGTTTCTGAGAAAAATGCCGGTTTCACCAAATATCTGGATATAACAAAAGATCTCTCAAACAAGATAGTTAAAAACCTGGACTACTACGAATCGTTTAGCGGATTCTGCAGTATGCTCAAGTCAAAAGACATTCTTCATTCAAGGATCAGCCGCTGCCTTATGCACATTCTCCTCGGCATTACCTCAGAGAACATGGCGCAGTACAAAGCAGACGGCTACACCTCTTATTGTCGGATTCTCGGATTCAGGGAATCGGCAAAAGACCTTTTGGGTAAAATGAACGAGAACTCTACTATCCCTGTTATCACCAGGCTCAAGGATGCCGACAGGCTCCTTAATCCTCTTCAGATGAGGCTGTTTGAGGAAACTCTTGTCTCCGGCAGTATTTATAACACCATCAGCAGGAGCGCTGCGATGTCGGAATACCGCATGAAGCCTATAATTCTCTGAATGTAAGGGAATGCCGTTTCTCTCATTTGCTAAACTTCTTCATGACGTCCTCGATTACCTGTCTTGACCTGACTGCAGTTTCCGGTTTTGTGTTCTCGAGTGTTGCGTGAATGAACGGCTTCTTTTCCATGGCAAAACGAACAATGCTCGTGTAGTCCATATCTCCAAAGCCGCATCCGACACTTATAACTTTGTCCTGTTCAAGCACACAGTCCTTTAAGTGTATCATGGCGACATCTTTTCCAAGAAGTTCTATTGCTTCATCGATTACCTCTGCCCTCTCACTGTAGTTGTCAGTCCACAACAGATTTACCGGATCCAGAATGATCTGAAGGTTCGGAGATTCGATCCTGTCGAGAACCTCGCGGGCTCTTTTTGCATTCCATACTATATGGCGGTAAACAGGCTCGATCGCCATGATCACACCGAACTTCTCCGCGCATCTGACAACCGGTGTAAGATTTGTGATGAAGGTTTCAAGTGCCTCATCCGAATGACACGCCTCTTTGTCATAGGTGTAGGTCTCGTTGGGAGCGCCCGTCTCTGTTCCTACCATACCGCATCCGAGAATGCTGGCAAAGCGAAGATGCGCGTAATACTTTTCCTGGATCTGCCTAAGGCTCTGCTCGTTGGGATTGGCAAGATTCAGATAGCAGCCAAGGACTGCCACATCGAGCTCAGCCTTTCTCATCTCGTTTCTAAGATACATGGCGTATCCGGGAGTCAGAGCATCAGTCGCAGCAGTAAATCCCGGCACTTTTGAAAGCGCGATATGCACGCAGGAAAAGCCCTGACTTCTTATCTCCTTAAGCCTCTCCTCAAAAGGAAGTTCTTTTGTGTCATGAAATCTTATTCCTAACTGTATCATTTTGTCATCTCCATTCTGTAGAATATTCCTTTTCTTTCCATTAGTTCACTAAAGTTACCGCTCTCTGCGATAGTACCGTCATTTATCACAATTATCCTGTCTGCCTTTTCTATTGTGGAAAGCTTATGAGCCACAATAAAAGTCGTGCATTTTGAGGACATGTGGTCAAGCGCGTATGAGACCTCCTTTTCAGAGAGGGCGTCCAGAGCCGACGTGGCCTCATCAAGAACTATCACCTTCGGGTCTCTTATGAGCGCCCTTGCTATTGATATTCTCTGTTTCTGGCCTCCGCTGAGCTTGTCGCCGTGCTCTCCCACTTTCGTATCAAGGCCGTCCGGGAGCTTTTCAATGACACTCCTGAGACCGGCTTCATCAATTACCTTGTCCAGAATCTCCTGTGTTACTCCGCTTGTGCCATAGAGGATATTCTCTCTTATCGTTCCGGAGAAAAGGATCGTGCTCTGCGGCACAACAGCAAGTTTTCTACGGTAGCTCTGCAGGTTGATGTCACTGATGCTCTTGCCGTCAATTCGTATGTCACCGGCACTCGGAAGTCCAAATCCGACGATCAGGTTCATAATAGTTGATTTGCCTGCGCCGGACTCCCCGACAAATGCCACCGTCTCGCCCGGATTTACATGGAACGAAAGGTCATGCAGCACCGCTTCCCCGCTGTCGGGATAGCTGTATGCCACATTCTCAAAATCAAACTCTCCCTCAAAGTCTCCGATGTCCTCTTTGTCCGAGCTGTCCTCCACATGTTCAAACTCCAGGATCTCGCCGATACTCGTAACCGATTCAAGTCCCTTGGATATCACAGGAAGGAGTGTCAAAAGAGATGATACCTGGCCGACAATTGTCGTGAAGTAGCTCTGATACAGCACCACATCTCCGACCTGTACGCTCCCCTTCACCGCAAGAAAAGCTGAAAAAGCAAGACACAGAACCTGGAATATCTGAAAGAATGCCCAGCTCACGGCGCCGAAATTCCCCTGGATGATATCCAGGCTGTAGCCCGCCTGAGCGATCAGATCCACCTGGGTGTCCATCCTCATTATCTCCTCCTGCTCGAGCGCGTGAGCCCTTGTCACAGGTACGAGCTGCACCATCTCCATGACTTTGGCGGAGGTCTCTTCCATCTCTTTTCTGAACTGCTTGTTGTATTTCTTGATAGGCTTTTTGAAACTCGAAACCAGAACCGCGGCAAGCGGCACCATTACAAGAAAGAACAGAAATACGACAACGCTCTTTGTAACAGTCACAACAAGCGCGACAGCCACATTGATCACAATATTTATCAGCGAGACAAAGAGCTGGTCGGATAAAGTCTCAACCGCCTCTACATCCCTGATGATCTTGGACTGAAGACGTCCTGATAGCATGTCCTTCTGGTGTGGGATAGACATCACCTGTATTTTGTGTACCAGCGCGCTCCTTAAGCCCGCTTCAACATTTCTCACTGCTTTGCTCCTGAAATGAATATGCAGATAATTCATCGGAATATTTAGCACGAGAAGAAATATCATAAGAATCGCATCAGCTATGATGATCGTCATGACATTCGGGTTGTGGTCTGTCACATTGTTGATAATTCCCGAAGTCACTATAGGGAGTATCCATACCGGGCTGTGTTTGATTACGTAAAAGAGTGTCGAGAAAAAGAAATTGATATAGAGCCCCTTATAAAACCCGATCAGGGTCATGAGTGGTTTTCCTATGTTTTTCTCATAACTCTTAAAATATTTATCAGTTTCCAGGTTCATCTCTCCTCCTTGCATAGCCACACTTCAAGGCTGTCACTCTTCCCTGACTGTAACATCTGAAATGTCCGCATAGCCGGATGCGCCGCCGGCTTTGCCGTTTCCAAGCGCATAGATTCCGATTTTGGCTCCGACCCAGGTATGGTCTGAGGGCACATAGTCTGCTTCAAGATCCGTAAAAGCAGCATCGCTCTCAGTATCACCAAACCCAATCTCAATCCTTAGCCTTGGCGCCGATTCGCCTTCAGTAAAGCTCACATTCCTGTAGTACAGACTCTCTTTCTTATCATCATGCCCGCTCAAAACAAATCGCATTCTGAAGATGACATGACTAAGTGCATAATCCTCTGAAACACCGAGCTTTTTGCATATATCACCAAGCGGCACATTAAAAGACTCCTTCTCCTGTTTGTCCGCATCTGCGCCTTCAGACATTGCAGTCTTTATATAACAAACGCCATCCGCATTTTTCAGATATGCGGTGATATACTGCCCTCCTGTCATGCATACTCCGGCTCTTTCACCGGCTCCGAGTTTTGAAAGATCCGCTTTTATCACGGCCGTAAACTCGGGATAAATTATTTTTTGCGTCAGCACGTTTGCGCTCTTCCAGATGATTGGCTCATTATCTCCCGATGGGTTAAGTGCATACAGCCTTAGGCCATTTTCCTTTGCTTTGCCAAAAAAGCTCTCGTCATGGTCTCCGAGCCATTGCCACAAAAGACTGTATCTTCCGTCTTTAAAATCGTCTGACGCCTCAAGATAAAAAGCTTCATCCGTCTCATGTCCCGTGACCGGTTTGACAGACTCATAGACAGGTTCTCCGCATCCGTCGCCATCATAGTCATCCCCGATAACAGGCCAGTCATCCTTCCAAGAGAGCGGCTGAAGATGGCATATCCTGCCGTAGAGACCTCTGTCCTGAAAATGAAGAAACCACTCATCACCGCTTTGTGTATCCACAAGACCACCCTGATGAGGTCCGTTTATCACAGTATTCCCCTGATCCATAACCTTTTTAAGTTCATAGTGGCCGTGAATATCCCTGCTCCTTAGCGCTGCCTGCCAGCCTTCTCTCACTCCTCCGGCCGGGGCTAATATATAGTAGTATCCGCCTCTCTTATAAACCTTTGGACCTTCTATCGTAACAGCTGCATGCTCAGGGCTGTTTCCGTCAAAAATGAAATGATCCTCTGTTATGGCTCTAAGCCCGTCGCTGCTCATTTCAAAAATGCCAAGTATGCTCTTAAATCCAATCCTGCTCTTGGCATAGCCGTGAACGATATACGCTTTTCCATCCTCGTCCCAGAACGGGCACGGGTCTATAAGGCCCTTTCCCTTAAGTATGCACCGCGGCTTTTCCCATTCTCCGAGCGGATCGCGTGCTCTGACAACATATAATCCCTCGTCGGGCATACCGTAATAGATATAAAACATTCCCTCATGGAACCTGATCGCGGGAGCCCATACTCCCTCAGAGTGCCTTGGTATTTTGTACCTCTCCTCGCCAATGTTCTCAAGAGCATAACCCTTGAGTTTCCAGTTCACCAGGTCTTTTGACACAAGGATCGGAAGCCCCGGCGTGTAATTAAAGCTCGATGCCGTCAGATAAAATGTATCCCCGACTCTTATAACGTCGGGATCGCTGTAGTCAGCAAACAGAACAGGATTTCTGAATCTTCCGTTTCCGATATCTGAATATGTCATTTCCAGTCTCTCCCCTTACTTTTCAGCCATTGATCTCAATTTTTGAGGGGACTTCCTGCTCTTTGCCGTCTGCAAGAAGCGATGCGTAGATGCTGCCAATCTCCTTCAGGCCGCCGGCTATCATTCCGGCATAGATCATTGCTCCCTCATATTTAAGGTGTGAGTTGTCCTTCTGTCCGTCAGGTGCCCACGCAGCCTCTCCGGGTTCAAGATTCATGTAGTATCTTTTTGAAGCCTCGTCACCTGTCTTTTCCAGAAAACTTCTGCTCATCGAAAAGAGATCTACCACCGGCACATCGAATTTTTCTCCCGCTTCCTTCATACCAAGGACATACTCCGTGTGAGCTGAAGGCATGAGATTACCGTTTTCATCAAACAGCCTTCTCTCAACAGAAGTTATGAATACAGGATATGCGCCCTTGTTCCTTGCCACGTTCACAAACTTGCCAAGATTTACGATAAACTCGCCATGCGGATCGGTATACCGCAGCGGATCCTGCTTCTTTTCATCATTGTGACCAAACTGAATAAAAAGAAAATCTCCCTTTGATATCTCGTTATAAATATAAGCAAGTCTGTTCTCGTCGATAAAGCTCCTTGTGCTTCTTCCGTTTACAGCGCGGTTACAGATGACAACATCATCCCCGGTATATCTGTCAAATGCCTGACCGATACCGGTCTGAGGATATGTATCATGCTTGTTGCAGGCAACCGTCGAATCCCCTGCCCAGAATATGTGTCTCATAATTTCCTCCACTAATATGCATTTTTGAATCAAGGATTCAAAAATGCCGCAAACAAGCCATCCTAAAGCGACTGCGTCGCAGGGCTTGTTTGCCTCTCGTATCATATTCTCACGAAACCCGCAGCTGGTGCGGGTTTCTGAAATATCATTCAAAAAGTCATACTTTTTCTGATCATCAGAAATAAAGAAAGCCGTCCGGGTTATATGTTTTGTCTCAGACTGATTTGATTTATCTTATCTGGTGCAAAACATATAATCCGGACGGCGTTATATCGTCTATAAACTACATTACTCTTTTACAGCACCAACATTGACACCCTTTACAAAGTACTTCTGAAGGAAAGGATACAGGGCCATGAAAGGAAGGATCGCTACGATGATCGCTGCATAATACAGTGTGTTCTGCGATACCTTATATGCCGTCGTCGGCGTATCACCGTCCATGACCATTACTCGCAGGATGTACTGGAAGTTTACCTGATCACGGTTTGTAATATAGATCTGAACTGTTGAGTAATCATTCCATACTGTTACGGCAAACATAAGACCGATTGATGCAAGAGCTGCCTTTGAAAGAGGAAGCACGATCTTAAAGAAGATTCCCATTGGTGAGCATCCGTCAATCTTGGCTGCTTCAAAAAGTGATGCGGGAATACCCTCGAAGAAGTTACGCATCAGGACCAGGTTGTAAACGTTCATACCATGCTTAACAACAAGGATCCACATGTTGTTTACAAGGTGGAGCTGCTTCATAACCAGGTACTCAGGAATCATACCACCGGAGAAGATCATGGTGAAAAGAAGGAAATACGCCATAGCATTTCTTCCGGGCATCTCATACTGTGAAAGGACATATCCACCGAGAGTTGACATCACAAGACCAAGCAGAGTTCCGAATATGGTTGTGATGACTGAATTCACAAAAGGCTGATAGAGCTTGGATGTATGTATGATCGTGCGGTAGCCATCCAATGTGAAATCATTGGGTAAAAGCTGGAACTTATAAACTCCGACTGCGTTAAAAGAGTCTACCAGAACCTTCCAGATAGGGATCAGCACAATGAGTCCTATCAGGATAAAAACTATGTAATTTACCACGTCGAATGCGTCGGTCTTCCTTTTGCGGCCTGTACCGAATTCAACTTTTTTTGTCTTTGCCATCGTAAGCGCCTCCTTAAATGATTCCGCGTCCGCGAACCTTTTTACTTGCCCAGTTACAAAGCAGAACCAGTGCACATCCTACAAGTGATTTGAACAGACCAACCGCTGTTGTATAACCATAGTTTGGAATAGCTGTCATAAAGGTCTTACGGTAAATATACGTTGATACTACATCTGATACTGAGAATACTCTGTTGTTGTACATAACAAATACAGACTCAAAGAGGTTAAGAACCTTAGCCAGATTCAGAATGAGCACGATGATTATGGTGTTGAGAAGTTCTGGAACAGTAACATACCAGATCTTCTGAAGTCTTGTCGCGCCATCGATATCTGCCGCCTCATAGATCTCAGGATTGATTCCGGAAAGTGTAGCCAGGAAAATAACCGTTCCCCAACCTGTCTCCTTCCAGATATTTACGAGGTAGTAAACAGGTCTCCATAGCGCCGTGTCATGCATAAAATCAATACTGTCTTTTATGAATCCCCAGTTCTTTAATGTCTCATTGACGAAACCTGTGGAAGAAGTTGAAAGGAAAAGAGTGAAGATAGCTGCTGTAACCGTCCATGACATGAAGTGAGGAAGATAGATAACTGTCTGCAACACTTTCTTGGCGAAAAGGTTAGCCATCTCATTGATAAATACAGATACTATAACCGCTGTACCGGTTGTTATAAGGAGCTTGATGATCGAGAGCTCCAACGTATTAATAAAGGCCGTCCAGAAATCCTTGTCTGCAAACATACTCGTAAAATGTTTGAGGCCTACAAATTCGATTTTCTTTAAGGTGTAATCATAGAATGAATATCTTACACCGAGCATGGGCCAATAATAGATTATCAGCACATAGATTAATACCGGAATGAACATGAGATAAAACCCTCTGTGGTTCCATATTCTCATTCCCAAAGGTTTTTTGTTAATAGTCTGTCCGGTAGACTTTACAATTGTTTGCTTTTTGCTCATTATACCTGCCCCGTGTGATGAAAAATGTTGATACTTCAAAGAAACTGAGAACTGTTTTGAAAATTCTGTGTAGGCACAGGTCTGTGCCTACACAGATATTAGATTTTTAGAAATTACTGAGCGTTAAGTTCATCAATGATAGTCTGAACTGTGTCGCCCCACTTTGCCTGGTACTCAGCAACAGCGTCAGCTGCGCTCTTCTTGCCTGCTACTACTTCGTTGATGAAGGTTGTCTTATCAACTGTAAGATCTGCCTCAACCTCTGTAAGAGTCTCAGATGAAGGTGACTGAGGAGCATCTACCGCATTGTCTACGAAGAACTTGTTTCCTGCTGCTACAAGAGGATCGTTATCAACGAAACCGTTTGTAAGAGGTGCGATTACAAGTACAGGATCAAGATGGTTCTTCTTCCATACGCTGTTAGGGTCGTTAGGAGACTGCTTTAAGTGGAACTCGCCCTCTGCATACTCATAATCCTTCTTCTTTTCAGGATCATCAGGGTTTGTTGTGAATGACTCAGCATGTGTTGACCAGTGAACGTCCTCAGCGCCGTATGTCCAGAGTGTCTGAACCTTGTCGCCATCGAGCATTGTCTCAAGGAGTGCATCAAAGATTGCCTGCTCACGTGAGTTGTCTCCGTCGCCATCGTCTGTGATTACCCATACAGGAGCTTCTCTGTTGAGGTATCCGCCCCATGTGCTCTTGATCTCCTGAATAGGAGGAAG